>Ga0208317_1000009_pt1 | contig 84615 bp, 61 predicted proteins | sample Virmet3635_2500_FD_185735 | JGI IMG/M metagenome (GOLD analysis project Ga0208317, IMG submission 185735) | Marine viral communities from the Southern Atlantic ocean transect to study dissolved organic matter and carbon cycling - metaG... | ecosystem: Environmental > Aquatic > Marine > Oceanic ...
TACAATCACCACAGGCCACACAGCTACAACGGCGGAATAGCCCCTGCGGTGGCCGAAGAAAAACCTAAATCACTGTCCGGAATTAGTTGACCACTACAAATGCCTGATGGTTTTGCAAGAAATGCCGCTCTCCAATCAGGAACAGATCCCCGCTCCAGGGAACATTTTGAGTCCCTAAGGGAGTCCAGTAGCATTAAATATGCTGTTGGCGCCATGGCTCCGGTAAAAAAAGAATCCACCGATATATCAATAAGGGAGGGGAACCGGGTTGCCGATAGCCTAATAACCAACCTAACAAAGGCTGGTGAGCAAACAACGAAGAGGCTTCAGGGCTCAGTAGCCTTGGACATCCATATTGAAAAGCACTCAGATGTAGATGTGCTGATTATTGCCACAGGCTCGATTTTCGTTGCGACCCCATCAGTATGCGCTTATCCGCCCAAAACCGATCCAAGAGCAATGCTCAATATCATTCGAGATATTCGAGAAAAATCTGAAGATATACTGCAAAGGAATTTTTATGCCGCTGACGTCAACTGCTCTGGCGCGAAGTCGATTTCCATAGAAAACGGCAGCCTAGCCAGAAAAGTCGATATCGTCCCGGCATTTTGGTACGACAGCATCGAATATCAAAATCAGCGTCAGGAGTGCTTCAGAGGGATCGAGATTTATGACAAAACGGAACAAACTCTGATTAGAAATTACCCATTCAAGCACATTCAAAATGTTAACCTGAAAGACGTGCGATACGTTGGAAATCTAAAGCGAGTAATACGATTGCTAAAGAATATTATCGCTGACCTCCCAGACGACAAAAAACGTGTTGCAAAAAGACTTACCAGTTACGATATCGCCGCAATTGCATACCACATGAATGAGCGGCTATACACCCAACCTTATTTTCAACTTAGTTTGGTCGAAAGCGCCAGATACCATCTGGAACTTCTATGCCTCGTGGAAGAATACAGAAACAGCCTATCCGTACCCGATGGAACCAGAAAAATCTTTGACCACTCCAACAAAGTAGAAGCCCTTGAGCTACTCAAAGACGAGTGCACTGAACTGGCACAAGCTATATACCGCGATTTGGCCCCATTTTCGACCAATTATGACCCCAGCGTTGTCACAAACAAGGCACTTACACTCTAATTGACGCCTGAGACAGCTGAGTAAAAGTGCTTCTGAAACCCAATTAACCTCTCTCGTATCTGCAACGATTTAGGGGCCACAAATCATCCGGTTTTTACGTACTCTGAACCCTGCCCTTGTGACCGATGGGGACGACAAGAAACGAAACCTGCCATAGAAAGCAGACATAAAAACGGCTTTAGGTCGGGGTTAGGCGGCCCCTCTCAACTCAGAAACCGGCATACACGCCCACAAATGGCGCTCTTGGTCACCTGCCCTTTTCCCGCTCAGCATCACCCGACCTTTCCGGTGCCAACGACACCATAACCGGCCAGCAGGACTGGGCCGTTAACGAAATAACAACGACCATCCATCCTGAATGGCGAAACTTTCACCAACCCCGGAGATTTCCCGTTTGTTTTGTGCCGGCATCGTTGGCAACATGGAGTAGAGCCTGAACAGGGCAACACAGGCTCATCCCAACTGCAGGAGGCTTCGCATGAGCGATTACGACGACAGAGATGATTACCAGCAAGAAGCCGAAGACCTGTTGGAAACGATTGAACAGGTAGAAGAAACCCTGACAGTCATGTCCAAGGTGGTCGGGCAGCTGAAAGAACAGGTGGCCTCACACCTGGACCCGTACACGGTTGAAATGAGCGCCGAGGAATTCCTGGAACAGTGCGAGAACCTGGAAGGGACCTGGCACTAGTTCCACTCAGCCTGAAGTGACAGGGGCCGCATCGATGGCCCCACTCACCCCCTACTCCGCGATCCTTTCCGGATAACGGCGTACCCCATCCACCCAGGTCCCTCGCACCTGGATAGACGACCAGTCACCGATAAATTCCCGCGGATCACGATCCAGCCAGACCAGATCTGCACGCATGCCGATACGCAATTGCCCGACCCGATCGTCCACACCCAACTGCCTGGCGGCATCCACGGTCACCGCCTGCAGGGCCCGCTCCACGGAAATCGCCTGCTGCGGCCCCAGCAAGTCGCCGGAGGCGGTGCGCCGCTCGACCGCATTCCAGACCAGCTGCAACGGTTGAAACGGCACCACCGGTGAGTCCGCGTGCAGGGTAAAACGCAGCCCCTGCTCGGCGGCTTCCGCCAGCGGGCTGATCCGGGAAGCCCGCTCCGGCCCCAGGAAAAGATCCCGGTGACGATCGCCCCAGTAGAACACATGGTTGTTGAAGAACGACGGAATCACATCCAGCGCCTGCATGCGTGCCAATTGATCCCGAGCGGCCATCTGTGCATGGATCAGCACTGGTTGCACTGTCACTTCCGGGCACTGCTGACGCGCTTGCGCTACCGCGTCCAGACTCATGGTAATGGCCGCATCGCCATTGGCATGGATCGCGGTCTGCCGACCGGCACAGTGGAACTGCACTACCTGCCTGGCAAGTTGCTGCGGCGACTGGTTGGGAAAGCCCAGATATTCCGGCGGATGATCTTCTGGCACGGTAAAATAAGGGTCATTGAGAAAACCGGTATAGCCCTGCAGGGAGCCATCGCTGACCAGCTTCACCGGCCCCAGATGCACCCGCTCACCCTCCGGCAAGGCCCATTGACCATTCTTTCTAGCCTGCTCGGCAGCTGCATCCGGCCAGACACTCAACCGCAGCGGAATCAGCCCGAATCGCAACGCCGGCACCAGCGCCTTGATGGTGGTGGTGTCAGCCAGGCCGTTTTGGGCAAAAGTCACCCCCCGTGACAGGTACAGCCGCGAAGCCCGTCGCATGACCCGGTAGCCGTCCATAGCCGACAACTTCATGATGTTGGCTCGCACCGGATTGAAGGCCGTCTCCGCCAGCAGGCCATTGAGGCGGCCGTCGCCGTCGCGACCATAATAGCCACCGGGTGGGTCCTGTACGTTCTCGCTGATGGACATGGCTTTCAGGGCAGCCGAATTCACCACCCCCAGATGGCCGGAGATATGCATCACCATGATCGGTCGGGTTTCGCTAACCGTATCCAGTTCTGCCCGGGTGGGATAACGCTGATCTTTCACCGTGGTATCGTCGAACCCGTAGGCCATCAACGCCCCGCTCGGACGCCGCTGACCCAGGGTACGCAGACGTTCCAGCAAGGAGGCAATACTGTCCAGGTCACCAATGGGAGGACTGTTGGCATCCACCGCCACCGCCGACAGCCCCTCACCGGGGAAATGGCCGTGGGCCTCGATAAAGCCGGGCATCAGCACACCGCCCTGCAGGTCCACCACTCGCACATCGCGGCTCACCTGATCGCGCAGGGCATCGCTGTCACCCAGGGCCACGATCTCGCCGCGCTTGACCAGCATGGCATCCACCTGGGGATTGCCCCGATCCATGGTCAGGATGGTACCGTTGGTGAACAGCTGCACCGGGGGCGGTGGCGGATTGAACCAGCGATGCACTCCGGCCACACCCGCCGCCAGCAACGCCACTAACGACACCGCCCCGATAAACCAGACTTTTTTCATAGTGATCGCTCCTTGGCTGGCTGCTAGCGCAGACTCTGCCGTGACCTGCCTGCGGGCTCAAGCGGGAATATCACATTTGTTAATGAAACAGATCAGTTTACCCCATACCTGTTCCCGGCCAGGGCGCGCTATAGTGAAGCCCGACATAAAGCTGGCGCACCAATTCAAAGCAACTTTCCTGCACCAGCATGAGGAAAATGCGGCACCATCCTTGCATTAACCGCGGTGAATTTTGACAGCCACGCATCGTGGACTCCCGCTGGCAGCCAAAACCAATAGCGGGATCAACTGGAGACAACGCACCATGAAAGCATCAGATTTGTTCGTTCGCGCCCTGGAAGCCGAAGGGGTTGAACACGTCTTCGCCATCCCCGGGGAAGAAAACCTGGACCTGCTGGAGTCCCTGCGCGGCTCGAAAATCAAACTGGTGATTACCCGCCACGAGCAGGCCGCCGGCTTCATGGCATCCACCTATGGTCGACTCACCGGCAAGGCCGGAGTGTGCATGTCCACTCTTGGTCCCGGCGCCACCAACTTCGTGACCGCCGCCGCCTACGCCCAGCTGGGCGCCATGCCCATGGTCATGATCACCGGCCAGAAGCCGATCAAGACCAGCAAACAGGGCCAGTTCCAGATCATTGATGTGGTCGACATGATGCGCCCGCTCACCAAGTTCACCAAACAGGTAGTCAGCGGCGACAGCATCCCCACCCGCATCCGCGAGGCCTTCCGCCTGGCCCAGGAAGAGCGCCCCGGCGCCACCCACCTGGAGCTGCCGGAAGATATCGCCCGCGAACACTCCACCATGCCGGTCACCGAGCCCAGCGCCACCCGCCGCCCGATTGCCGAAGACAAGGCCATCTGCAAGGCCATCGAAGCGATCCAGGGTGCCCGCAAGCCGCTACTGCTGGCTGGCGCCGGCGCCAACCGCAAGCTGACCAGCAAGATGCTGCGCCAGTTCGTGGAAAAGCTGGGCATTCCGGTGATCACCACCCAGATGGGCAAAGGCGTGGTCGACGAAACCGGCCCGCACTTCCTGGGTAACACGGCCCTGTCCGACGGCGACTTCGTACACCGCGCCATCGACCAGGCCGACCTGATCATCAATGTGGGCCACGACGTGGTGGAAAAACCGCCGTTCTTTATGCGCCCCGGCGGTGCCGAAGTGGTTCACATCAACTTCAACTCTGCCCAGGTGGACCCGGTCTACTTCCCGCAGATTGAAGTGGTGGGCGACATCGCCAACAGCCTGTGGCAGCTCAAGGAACGTCTGGATCCCCAGGAGCACTGGAGCTTCTCCGACTTCCACCGCATCCGCGATGCCCTGCAGAAACACATCCGCGAAGGTATCCAGGACGACAGCTTCCCGATCCGCCCGCAACGACTGGTGGACGAGATCCGCAAGATCATGCCGGAGGATGGCATCCTGACCCTGGATAACGGCATGTACAAGATCTGGTTCGCCCGCAACTATCCGGCCAGCAAACCCAACACCGTACTGCTGGATAACGCCCTGGCCACCATGGGCGCCGGTCTGCCCTCCGGCATGGCCGCCAAGATGGTCTACCCGGACCGCCGCGTGATGGCCATCGTCGGTGACGGCGGCTTCATGATGAACAGCCAGGAACTGGAAACCGCCGTGCGCCTGAAGCTGGATCTGGTGGTACTGATCCTGCGCGATGATGGCTACGGCATGATCAAGTGGAAACAGAACGACATGGATTTCCAGGACTTCGGCCTGGACTTCGGCAACCCGGATTTCGTCGACTATGCCCGATCCTATGGCGCCTATGGCCATCGTGTGGAATCCACCGCCGGCCTGGCGCCGCTGGTGGAAGAGTGCTACCAGACCGGCGGCGTCCACGTCATCGACTGCCGGGTGAACTACACGGACAACAACCGGATTCTCAATCAGGAAATTCGGGAGTTGAGCAGCAAGTTGTGACCACAGCCCGGACGATGCGGCCAAACGTCACCGTCCGGGATTTTGATTTAAGCGTGGGATGTCCGACGTCTGACATCCGACGCCAAACAAACAGCACCCAACCTCATGGCCCACTGAAACGCCTTAAGGAACCGACATGCTAAAAGACGCCTACCCCTATTACCTGGCCAACGAAGCGGTCTTCGCCAACCAGGATCTGGATGTCACCGACAAGTACAGCGGTGAGGTAGCCACCCGGGTGGCCATGGCCGATGCGGCCACCATTGATAAAGCCATCGACGCCGCCGACAAGGCCGCCGCCGCCATGGCAAAACTGGCCCCCTACGAGCGCCAGGCGATTCTCTACCACTGCGTGAAACGCTTTGAAGAGCGCTACGACGAACTGGCCCTGGCCCTGTGTATCGAAGCGGGCAAACCCATCAAGGATGCCCGCGGCGAAGTGGGTCGACTGATCGACACCTTCCGGGTAGCCGCCGAAGAAGCCGTGCGCATCGATGGCGAGATGCCCAACCTGGAAATCTCCGCCCGCGCCAAGGGCTACCGGGGCATGGTCAAACGCGTGCCCATCGGCCCCTGCTCCTTTATTTCCCCGTTCAATTTCCCGCTGAACCTGGCTGCACACAAGGTCGCCCCGGCCATCGCCGCCGGCTGTCCCTTTGTGCTCAAGCCGGCCAGCCGCACCCCCATCGGCGCCATCATCATCGGGGAAGTGCTGGCGGAAACCGACCTGCCCAAGGGCGCGTTTTCCATTCTGCCCTGCCATCGCGAAGGCGCCGACCTGTTCACCACCGACGAGCGTTTCAAGCTGCTCAGCTTCACCGGCAGCCCGGACGTGGGCTGGGACCTGAAAGCCCGTGCCGGCAAAAAACCGGTGATCCTGGAACTGGGCGGCAATGCGGCGGTGATCGTGGATGAGGATGCAGACCTGAACGATGCCGTGGAACGTATTGTCTTCGGTGCCTTCTATCAGTCCGGCCAGAGCTGTATCGGCGTCCAGCGCATCCTGATTCACGATGCCATCTACGACGAACTGAAAGCCCGGCTGGTGGAAAAAACCGCCGCCCTGAAAATGGGCGATCCGAAGGACGAAGACACCTTTATCGGCCCGGTGATCTCCGAAGGCGAAGCCACCCGCCTGGAAAACTGGATCAACGAAGCCGTGGATGCCGGTGCCACCCTGCTGGTGGGCGGCAAGCGCAACGGCGCCATGCTGGAAGCCACCCTGCTGGAGAATGCCCCCAAGGGCACCAGCATCGTGGAAGAGGAAGCCTTTGGCCCGGTGGCCGTGATCAGCCGCTTCAGCGATTTCGACGACGCCCTGAACATCGTCAACGATTCCAAGTTCGGCCTGCAGGCGGGCATCTTCACCCGCGACCTGTACAAGGCCCAGAAAGCCTGGGACGAGCTGGAAGTGGGCGGCGTGGTGATCGGCGACGTGCCCAGCTGGCGGGTGGACAACATGCCCTATGGCGGCGTGAAGGATTCCGGCCTGGGCCGTGAAGGGATCCGCTGGGCCATCAACGACATGACCGAAGAACGGCTGCTGGTGATTCGCACCCCACAGTCCTGACCCTTACCTCCCTCTGGACCAGGGAGCACGGGCCCGTCATCGTCAGGTGGCGGGCCCGTTTTCATTCCCCTGATTTTACCCTGCCCGGCCAGTGACAGGTGTTGTCATGGACGCATACACGCAAGACGCCCCTGTTTTCACAAACCACTCACACCCTGTTTGCTACCACTCACTGAGTACTAAATTCCGTTCATCGGCATTTTACCCCTTCTTACAGGTTGGTTATTTACTAACCAACCGAAAATCGTCAATGTCTCGATCACAAACAAACTGCGACATGCATCACAAAATTCATGTGCAATAATCCGGTCCCAGACCGGCCAGGAGACTCAAGATGAAGAAACTTCTCACTGCTTCTGCCATGACCGCGGCACTGTTCGGTGCTCCCCTGGCCAGCCAGGCGGCCACGGAAACTGAAACCTTTGATGTCCTGCTGACCCTGCTTGCGTCTTGCACCATTGATCAAGCCACAGATATGGATTTCGGTGCCGAGACCGAGGCTGATGTGAACGCAGGCGGCATTACCTCCACCAGCACCATCAGTGTGACCTGCTCCAACGGTACGGCCTATGATATCGGCCTGAGCGGCACCAACGGCAGCCGTAACATGACGACCCTTGCAGGTTCATCGGTCGCCTATGAACTCTACCAGCCGGACAACACTACCGCCTGGGAGAGCGGCGCGCCTGCCGTGGAAGTCTCCGAGGTAGGTAACGGCGCTCAGCAGGATTTCACTGTAAACGGCTTGATCCCCGCCCAGACAGCCACGATTGCGGCGGGCGACAACATTGACGGCGATACCGGTATCGATCTGAGCGACACCGTTACCGTGACCGTCACATTCTGATCCGCATAACCACTATTTACCGCCCCCGCTGTGGGGCGGACAGGATCGGGGATGCATTTGCGTGAAGCCATCATCCGCGTCAATACGCCGCCTGCCAGACACTCGGGAGCCCTGTGCCCGTGCCAGTCTGCTGGCGGTGTTTTTGTGTTACGCCGGATCGGTCCAGGGCCAGGAACCCCAGCTCGCTGACGCCGGGGGGGGCACCGCAAAACCGGGTATCCTTGAACCAGAGTCTGTCACAATCAGACATTGCTCGCCTTCGCGCCCAGGCCAGCGGCAAAAGCAACGCGGCCTACATTGCCTACCCGCAACTGATCCTCAACGGTTCCGCCACCCCGCACATGCTGCCCACCCAGGTGTATGGCCAGGAGCTGGCGGTGGAGACCCGGGAACTGGAGAAAATCGGTGTTCAGTTCCCGACCCCGCCCCAGGCCCAATGGCAAACCCTCAACGAACTGGGTATCGCGGGCCGTTATGACAATAACGCCCAACAGATCAATCTGGTGGTGCCGGCGCAATGGCTGCCCCAGCAATCTCTGACCGCAGGCACATTCCAGAACAACACCCCGGTGCAACGTGGCCAGGGCGCCTTGCTGAACTACGATGCCTTCAGTACCTGGCAGGAAGATGGCGAGAAAACCACCTCGGCAAGCCATGAAGCGCGCCTGTTTGGTGACTGGGGCGCCCTCAGCAGTAGCGGTGTAGTACGCTGGAATGATGCGGACCCGGATACTTCCGGGGACTATGTGCGCCTGGACAGTTTCTGGCGCTATACCAACCCGGACCGGATGCGCACCTATGTGGTCGGCGACACCCTCAGTGGTGCCCTCAGCTGGACCCCCACCGTACGACTCGGCGGGGTTCAGATCTCGCGGAATTTTGCATCGCGGCCGGACCTGATCACCTTTCCGCTGCCGCAAATCAGCGGTTCTGCCACACTGCCCTCCGCCCTGGAAGTCTTCGTCAACGACTTGCGCCTGACCGAACAGGATGTTCAGCCGGGCCCGTTTCTGCTGGAAACCTCCCCCCGGCTCACCGGCCTGGGGGAGGTGCAGGTGGTGACCACCGACACGCTGGGCCGGCAAGTCAGCCAGACCGTTCCCTTCTACGTGAGCCCGCAACTGTTACGTGAGGGATATTGGGACTATTCCGCCACGGTCGGCGCCCCCCGACGTTTCTACAGCGCCCGCTCCAACGATTATGATGACGACCCGGTGGCTACCGGGGTGGCACGTTACGGCTTCAATGACCGGCTTACCCTGGAGGCCACAGCCAGCGCCAGCGAATCACTGACCAATGCCGGTGCCGGGGTCGTCTTTCGGCCCTGGCTATTGGGCGTCAGCAACCTGGCCCTGGCCCATGGCGAGGACGATCTCAGCCAGGGCACCCAGTGGGTGGCCGGCCATGAATTCCGCACCCGCCGCTTTGGGGTCAGCGCCCAGTATACCCGTCGCACCGAGGGGTACCGGGACCTGAGCAACAGCCTGGATGTGCGCCCGGCCATCGAGAGCAGCCTGCAGGTCAACGGCAGCCTGAACCTGGAACAGCATGGCAGTCTCAATGCCAGTTATCTGGACACCCGGCAGTTCAATGACGATGAAAACCGCTTCCTGGTGATCGGCTATAACCGCACGCTGTGGCGTCGGCTGTCTCTTACCCTGAGCGTGAACCAGAACCTGGAGGACAGTGAAGACCGGACCTGGCTGGCGTCCTTCAACTACTACCTTGACCGCGGCCGGGATCGCTCCGTCCAGGCGTGTGCCCGCTTCAGTCATGATGAAAGGGACGACAGCACCAGCACGCTGCTGACCCTGCAGCGGCCGGTGGAACAGTTCTGGGACCTGGGCTGGGATCTGGCCTACAGCCCTGACTCCGACGGCATTCGCCGGGCCAGCGGCCGCTGGTGGACGCCGTATCTGGATGTCCAGGCCGGCGTGTTCCGTCAGGAGGACACGACCAGCACCTTTGCCAATCTGAGCGGCTCCCTGGTGACCAACTACGAGGATGTGTTTGCCGCCAACACCATGAACAACAGCTTTGCCATCGTGGATGCCGGCGGTTTCGCCGATGTGCCCGTGCGCCGGGCCAACCGGGTGATCGGCCATACCAACCGCAACGGCAAATTGTTGTTGCCGGACATGGTTCCGTTCACGGAAAACAAGCTGAACATCGACATCAACGATCTGCCGGTGGATGCCCGGATCGGAGACACGGAGTTACTGGTCAAACCCGCCGACCTTACCGGCATCACTGCCCGCTTCTCGGTGGAGCAACGACATAGTGCCGTTCTGGTCATCCACACCGGCAGCGACGAACCCGTTCCCGCCGGCAGCCGGGTGCTGTTCAGTGACGCCGACGCCACCGTTGTAGGTTACGATGGGGAGGTCTTCATTCAGGGTTTGCAAGCGGGCAGTAATGAGCTGGGAATCCTTAACGATGGCAGCCTGTGTACCGTGCGCTTCGATTTCACACCCGCGCCGGGAACCTTGCCACGTCTGGGTCCCTTTACTTGCAGACCGACATCGGACACCCGTGATCCATAAGGGATGATGTGCATCATGATGAAACGCTTTTCGATCTTTCTGGTTTTCCTGCTGTCAGCCCTGGCGGGGCCATTAACAGCCGGGCAGCTTACCGTGGCGCCCATTCGCCTGCAGATGGGCCCTACACAGCCCAATGCCACCTTCACGCTCACCAACGGTTCCAATGAGGATGGCTTCTATCAATTACAGCTGTTTGCCTGGGAACAGGAAAAGGGGGAGACGGTACTCAAACAGCAACACGATCTGATCATCACTCCCCCGGTCACCATGATTCCCGGCAACAGTGATCAGGTGGTGCGAGTGGTCCGTCAGCGCCCGACGATGTCCGACAAGGAAAAAAGTTACCGCCTGATAATCAGTGAGGTACCGGATACCGAATCGGAACGTGGCGCTCAACTGAAAGTCCTGCTCAGGCTTTCCGTGCCGGTTTTTGTCGGAGACAAAAACCAGACCCATGCTCTGACAGTAACGCGGCAACAGAATCGCTTTGTCATTCGTAACAAGGGCAATGGCCACGCCCGCCTTGTGAATGCCTATTGGCTGGATGACAAACAACAACCCCGCCTGATCCGCAAAGGGCTGGCCGGTTATGTGCTTCCCGATAGCGATTTAGGGTTTGATTACGACCCCCGGGATGGCCAGCCGACAGCGATCAGCGTCACCGCCAACGGCAAGAAACTGACCTTGCCCGTTGAGGAGGAATGATGAAAACGGGAAACCTGTTACTGGCTGGCATCGCACTCTGTTTCGCAGCACCCGCATGGAGTGCGGTGAATTGCAGTTTACAGGGCAGCCCCACCCTGGACTTTGGAAACGTGGACCCCTTTACCGGCGGCAATGTGACGACACAGGTGACCGTGAACTGGTCGTGTACCCGCGCTCTGTTTGATTCCAATCAGAACACCATGTGCGTTCATGTGGGCAACGACAACAGCGGCGGCATGCTACCCCGCCGGCTGGTTGCCAATAGCAACCAGCCCCCATCGATCCCTTTCAATGTCTATACAACCGCAGCCAGGGTCGAAGTGGTCGGGCAACCGGGGGGCGCCACCAACGTGGGCATCCCGGTCAATGTGAACATGCCATTTTTTACTTTCAGTGACAGTGGAACCGTCACCCTGTATGGACTGCTCCCGGGTCCACTACCAGGAACAACCCGGGCTGAATTCCATCAGGCGCTGATGACCGGCTCTCAGGTACGGGTCCGTACCGGCGGCTTTAACCAGAGCTGCAGCGCCAACGCCGGCAACGTTACCAGCAACTATACCCTCACCGCCCAGGTCAATATCCCCGACCAATGCCAGGTGTCCGCCACCAATCTGGATTTCGGCACCCGCAATACCCCCCTCACCCAGGCTGACAGCACTTCCACAGTGACCGTTCGCTGCACCAACACCACGGATTTCGAGGTGGGCCTCAACGGCGGCCTCACCGGTAGCCGCCAAATGAGCAATGGCACGGATCAGGTTGCCTATGAGCTTTATCAGAATAGCGGTCGCACAGTGGTATGGGGAAACCTGCCAGGAGCCCGGCGGACAGGCATCGGGCAAGGCACCGGCTCGGCGCAGAACCTGACTGTTTTCGGGCGTGTCTTTGCCGACCCCAACGCTGAAGCTGGCAGCTATTCCGATACTGTCACCGTGGAAATCACCTTTTAACGCTGAGTAACCGCCATCATCAAACCGTTGCCCAACCGTCATGGCGTGGTCATCGCCCACTGTTTTTCTGGGGGCTGTTTCTATTTCAGCTACCGGGATCACGACCATGACCATGCCGACATTTACCCGCTGGGCGCTGACTGCCACCGCCGCCGCCCTGCTGGCCGCCTGTGGCGGCGACAGCGACAACAATAATGACAACAACGGCGGCGAGACGCCGGCACCCTATACCCTGCAACTGCTGCACTTTGCCGACATGGATGGCGCCACCGGTGCTTTGCAGAACGTGGAGCCTTTCTCTGCCGTGCTCGACAAACTGCGCAGCGATTACCCGGACAATACCCTGGTACTGAGTTCCGGCGACAACTACATCCCCGGCCCGCGCTATTTTGCCGCCGCTGACGACACCCTGGCGGCGGTGCCCGGCATCGCCGTGGCAGGCAATGGCCGCGCGGATATCGCTCTGGTCAATGCGCTGGGCGTACAGGCCAGCGTGGTGGGCAACCACGACCTGGATGGGGGCACCGAAGAATTCGCCAGCATCATCGGCATGGACGGCAACTACCCCGGCACCGACTTTCCTTACCTGAGCGCCAATCTGGATTTCACCACCGATGGATTCCTGAGCGGTCTTGTTCAGCAGGACGGCCAGCCCCTGGACAGCCTGCCCAATGGTGCACTGGCCGGCTTCGGTACCCTGGAAGTGAATGGTGAGATGATCGGTATCGTCGGCGCTTCCACCCCGTCATTGGGCAATATCACCAGCACCGGCGACATCACCATCAAACCGGCCACTGGCGGGAATAGCGCCCTGGCCGCCGAGATTCAACCAGCGGTGGATGAGCTGCAAGACGCAGGTATCGACAAGATCATCCTGCTCGCGCACATGCAGACCCTCAGCATAGAAAAGGAGCTGGCCACCCTGCTGGACGGCGTGGATATTATCGTCGCCGGCGGCTCCAACACCTTGCTGGCCGACGACAACGACCGTCTGCGCGAGGGCGACAACGCTCAGGATACCTATCCGCTGATGTTCAGCTCCGCCAGCAACGAACCGGTGCTGGTGGTCAACACCGATGGCGACTACAAGTATCTGGGCCGGCTGGTAGTGGCATTTGACGAGAATGGTGTGCTGCTCACCGACCGCCTGGACGACACCATCAACGGCGCCTACGTAGCGGATGCCACCATGGCTGAAGGAGGCACCGTTAACGGGGACATCACCACCATCGTCGATACCCTGAATCAGGTACTGGCAGAACGGGATGGCAACATCCTGGGACACACCAGCGTATATCTGGACGGCCGCCGCAGCCAGGTACGCACCCAGGAAACCAACCTGGGCAACCTCACCGCCGATGCCAACCTGTGGATCGCCCGCGAGTATGACCCCACCGTGCAGGTCTCCATCAAGAATGGCGGCGGCATCCGTGACGATATCGGCTACTTCACGTTTCCGCCCGGTTCCACCTCCGCCGACGAACTGGAATTCTTCCCGCCCGCGCCCAACGAGAGCGCAGGCAAGGCCAGCGGTGACATTTCCCAGTTCGATCTGGAAGGCTCCCTGCGCTTCAACAACACCCTCACCGTAGGGGATGTAACCGCCACGGAACTGCATCAGCTGCTGGAGCACGCGGTGGCCAGGGTGGAAGGTGTGGCCGGTCAGTTCCCCCAGGTTGCCGGCCTGCGCTTCAGCTTTGATCCGGCACAACCGGCCCGCATGAGTACCCTCAACGGCGATGCCATGGATCAGGCCGGCCAGCGAGTTCGTAATCTGGTGGTGCTGGACGAGAATGGTGCCGTTGCCGACACAGTGGTCGAAAACGGCAGCCTGGTTGGCGATGCCAACCGCACGTTCCGGCTGGTTACCCTGGGCTTTCTTGCCACTGAAGGCGGCAACGGGCTGGGCGGTGACGGCTACCCGTTCGACTTTCCGCTGGAGAATCGTCTCGACCTGAACAGCGAAACCCTGCCGGCGGAAGGCAGCAATGCGGCCACCTTTGCCGACCCGGGCAGCGAACAGGACGCCCTGGCGGAATACCTGCTGGCCCACTTCGATACCGAAAACCCGTTCGATCAAGCGGAAACGGATACAGATCAGGACCTGCGTATCCAGAATCTGGATCACCGCACGGATACCATACTTCCCTGAAACGATCTGCCCCAACCCTGGCCGGCCTCCGACCGGCCAGGCACACCTGCCTGTACCCCGTCAAAATCGACAACAACAGCACCCTTGTTGGCCGAACACCATTCATACCAAACCAACAATCTGTAACTCTTTTTATTCAATAATCCCAGTATGCTATTTGCGAAAGAGTTCACTGTTTTTGTGCTTTTAGTAATACGTACAAAACAACGACTGGCGGACGGTCTGTGAGCTCCGGCAGCCGACTGAAACGATGGAAGACAGTACACAAGGAGCTTGTTCTGATGAAAACATATATCTCTCTGGCGAGTTTCGGCTCCATCCTGATGGCCACCTCCATGAATGCCTCCGCCGTCACCAATACCATGACCAACATCGTGACCTTGGCGGACGCCTGCGATGTGGCAGCCATCGGTACTGACTTCGGTGTAGTGTCCGCGCCCATTCCCTCCGGCGGGGTGAACAACGTGATCACTGCAAATACCGCCACCGGTAACGCCATCACCGGTAATGATGCCCACCCGGATGCCGGGGCAGATGGCGGCGCTGGCAATGACGACACCCTGACGCTGAATACCCCCATCGGCCCATTGAACACCGCGCTGGCCGCCATTCTGGACCCCCTGACAGCACAGGCTCTCACCGTGCCCGGTGTCTACGTGGCCTGCACGACAATCCCGGCCAGCGTTACCCTGGAAGGTCCCAGGGTGACCGGTGGCTCGGTCAACTTCACCACCACCACCACGGCGGGCGCCCAGGGTCCGATCGTGACCAGCGTCATGGATGGTGTGGGCGGTGGAGCGGTATCCACCACCAACCAGGTCAACTACGAGCTGAGCTTCACGGAAACCGTGGTCAGTCAGGATGTGCTGGGCCTGGTGAGCCTGTTCACCGGTGTCTACACCTCCATCGGCAGTATCCCCGGTGACCAGACTGGCAACACTGTCGTGGCCGGTAACTATACGGACGTCCTGACTGCCACAGTGGAATTCTGAGGAGTCAGCAATGCCCGCAGACAGAGCCAGGTCTCACCTGGAGTTTTGCCCGCGCCTGTTTGTTTTTCTCCTGTCACTACTGCTGGCTTGTCCCGTACAAGCCGGCAGCTTCCGCATTACTCCCCTGCGGGTGCAGTTCGACGATAACAACCAGACCACGCAACTGAGTATTGAGAACAACAGCCTGCGGACCGTGACCCTGCAGACCTCTGTTATGCAGTGGCAACAGGAAGGGAATCAGGACAATCTTGCCCCCAGCAATGACATCTTCGTCTCACCACCGATTCTGATGCTGCCTCCCGGCGGTCGTCAGGTGATCCGCCTGCGCCACATGCAAGACATGCCTGGCCGCGAGAAGGCCTACCGGCTTTATCTGCAGGATACCGCCGCCCGGGCGAAGCAGGCTGGTGGTGCCAATATGGCGGTCCGCATTGGCCTGCCGGTGTTCGTCTCCCCCAATGGCATAAAACCAGAACCTCGCATTAATACCCACTATGACAACGGCACCTGGTCCGTGCGCGTCAATAATGCGGGTAGTGCGAATTTCCGGGTCATCGGCCTGGATGCCTTCCAGGGCAAGGCCGACCGTGAAGACCTGAAAAAAGAGGATTTGCTGGCACAGTCCACCCAGCCCATCGAAGGCTTTCCCTACGTGTTTGCCGACCAGACCCGGGAGTGGCAAATCAATGCTCCGGCCAACGCCCAGCTCCGCTTGCGCACCGATATTTACGGATACCGGCAACAGGGGTTTGATGAAAGAGGGACCGTATGGCTGGGAGAGCCAGAAAACAAAAAAGGCCTCTAAAAGCAACGGGCCCTGCTCTACTTTTTTGCTTCAGCGTCGCGGGGTTCCAGACGGCATTTGCCGACTCCCCTGATCTGCAGACGGATTGCGAGAATCCGCAGCAGACAACGGCTGTCAATGGTGACTCGTCCATGCGATTGCTGAAATGGATGGTCAATGGCCGCGATCTGGGAGAGCATTTTGTTCTGCGTGATCACTGCGGGGCCGTGCTTGCGCCGATCGACGACCTCCGTAAGACAAGACTTTGTGGCCTGGAATCGGCACCGGTAATCACCATTAACCAGCGAGACTACCGACGCCTGGATCAGCAAACCGGTATCGAGCTGCATATTGATGACAGCAATCAGACACTGACCTTGAGCGTCGCCGCCGATAACTTTTGCCCGACGCGCATTGATATGTCGGCGCAAACCCCGCGTGCCCGGCTGGGAGAACCCCAGGCCGGCGGTTTTGTGAATTACAATTTCACTGCCAGCCAGACGGAAAATACCGATACTGCCTATAACGGTTTTCTCGGCCTCGGCGTGTTCGGCGACTGGGGGGTACTGCAAAGCCAGCATTCCGGTTATGTCGTCGGCAATGACACCGTCACTCAACGCATCGCCACCTACTGGAAATTCGACAGCCCGGAAGAGACCACCACTTTTCGCATCGGTGATGCCTTTGCCGGCCGCACGCCCTGGCGCACCGGTACTGCCGTTGCCGGTTTCCAGATCACCCGCAATTACGCCACCCGTCCCGAACTGGTCACGGGCCCGGTGGTGGATTTTCAGGCCATAGTCGATACCCAGGCACAACTCCTGCTCGCACAGCGCGGGCTGGATCAGCCGGAAGTGATTGGCAATGCCTATTTCGGCAGTGGTTACCAGGTACCGCCGGGACCCGTGGATGTGATCAACCAGCCCCTGTTTAGCAATACCATCCAGAGCCTGACCGTACGGGAAGCGGATGGCACCATCAGCACGCTGGAGATTCCCTCCTACTTCACTGTGGGCCAACTGCGACAGGGCTTTGATGATTTCGAGATCTCAGCAGGTCTGCAACGCGAGGGGTACAGCAATGACTATGACCAATTGGTGTCCACTTTCAGTTACCGTCGGGGCATGAACCGCTGGCTGACTCTGGGGGTCGGCGCGGCCGCCGCTTCCGAGCAACACGTCAATGGCGGCATCTTTGCACAAACCACCATCCCCAATGTAGGCGCCTTGCAGACCCATCTTGCCACCTCCCGGGACCTGCCCGGCGCGGACCAACCCTGGGCAGCTGCCGCCACGCTCAGCAATCAGTACCGTGGCTACAGCTATGCCCTCTCCTATGAACAGCAACAAAATGGCTTTACCCCGTCGCTGGACACCACGCCCGAGGATACCGACGGTTTTCAGCAATGGGTCGGCAGTATCGCCGGTCAGCCCTGGCAGGGCGTGGGGCTACGTTTTGGCTTCCAGTATCAAGACCCGGACAATGCCCCGCTACGCACGGCGTTGACCACCGGCGTCTACTTCCACATCCGGCGGCAGCTGCGTATTCGCCTTTCCCATACTGAACAACTGAAGCCCAACCGTGATGGCCTGACCCTTGCCTCGTTTGAAATGCCGCTCTCCAGCAGACCGAGAACCCGTGGTAGCCTGGAAGCCAGCAAGGCCCGGGACGAAGAGGCGGTGGTGGATGCCCGGCTGAGGGTGCTGGGCAAGGCGGGCTATCCCAGTGTGCAGGTAAGACACCGGTTACAGGGCGGTGACCTGACCGCGGTTTCCGCATCCGTGGAACGGCCCGCCTATGGCGCCTTTGCCTCTGCCGTGGACGCGGCCGGCATTCGCAGTTATCGGGCCGGGGTCGCCGGCGGTGTGGTTATGACAGAGGATTTCATTAAGCCCACCCGTTTTGCCAATGGCGGCTTCGCGCTGATTGATCTTGGTCCCGACCTTGCCGGTGTTCGCGTCAACGCGATTCCCACCGACAAGAAAGGCCGCTCCATGCTGGTCGGTCTGCCCCCTTTCCAGGAAAGCGAGCTGCATATCAACCCCCGTGATCTCCCCTACAACACCACACTGGGCAACGAAAAAGTCTACGCCGCGCCGAAAGATCTATCTCTGGTTCGGGTCACTCCGGATTTTCTGATCTACCGCGATGCCCTGATACCGGTGGTGATGGTGAACCCCAATGGTGTCAGCGAACCGCTATCTGCAGCCGCCACAGTGACAAACGCCAATGCCCCGGATGCGCCTCCTTACCCTGTCGGGTTTGATGGCATCGTCTATGTGAAAACCACGGAAGAAGCCGTCACGCTGTCTGTGAGCGACAGCGGAGGACGTCAATGCGAGATCACCGTGGCGATTCCCCCGACGGGTGAGCGCACCCCGACGCTTTCCCCGGTACACTGCGTGATGGCGCCATGACGAGGAGTTTCCGCATGTTCAGATTACGTCTCCTGCTCGTACTTATCGCCAGTGGTCTACCCTTGCCGCTCTTTGCCGCCTCTTGCAGCTTCATTACTCCCGATGGCAGTACCCTGGTCAACTTCAACACCGTGATGTCCTTGCAGACCAACCCTGCTGATGGACAAGGACAAATCTCGTTCAATTGCTCACCGGACCTGCTATCCCCGGTGACTTACCAAATCAAGGTCGACGAAGGGAATTCCGGTACGTTTACGCCACGCCAGCTCATGCATAGCTCTGGCGCCACCCTCAACTACAATTTATACACCGACTTTCAACGAACCCAGGTTCTGGGGGATGGGACAGTGGGCACCACCACCTTCTCGGGCAGTTGTCTGTTACTTTGCACCCGGCTGCTAACAGTGTATGGAAGAATTCCCACCAACCAGTGGGGGCCGGCAGGACAATACAGCGACACGGTGACCGTCACCCTCGAGTTCAACTAACCACGGCATATCATCGGCATGCTTAGAAATGGCAGTAGCCCCACAATGAAAACCTTTTCCTGCTGCTGGCATCTCGCCTTGGTCTCCCTGATAGCGCCAGCCACCCTGCCGGCGGATATGGGCAACCACGAACAATGGCCTCTCTCCTATTGGTACGTGGGAGGCGAAGTGGGCTATTACATGATCGAGCAGGATGACGACAGAACCGGCCAACTGCCGGATTTCTGGCGCCCAAGCTTTCAGGTCGGGCGCCGTTTCAACCGCTACCTCTCCAGCCAGCTGCAATTCGGCCAGGCCGACAGGACCCTGCGCGACAGTGAACAGGACGTGGAGCATAGCCAGCTAAGTCTCCAGGCCCGCCTGCATGGCAACGGTATCAACCTGTTCTCCACCCACCCCTACCTGGGGCTGGGCTATGCACGTCACGAACTGACCACCGATTCGCAGGACTCGACCGAGGAGAACATGGTCCTGGTGGAACTCGGCTTACAACGCTTGTTGGGTCAACACCTGATGCTCGATGTGGGATATCGGCATCTGGTCGACACCGGCGACAACTTCACCGACCGACACCCCTATATTGCCCTCAATTACCGTTTGGGCCAGCGCTACCCGGAGCCCCCGGCCCCGGCTCCCAAACCCACACCGCTACCGGCGCCCGAACCCTGGCAGGACAGTGACGGCGATGGCGTAGAAGACCGCAAGGACAAGTGTCCGGATACCCCCCGTGGTGCCAAAGTGGATGCGGAAGGATGCCCCATCATGCTGACCGAATCGGTCAACATCACCCTGGATATCGAGTTTGCCTTCAACAGCACGGAAGTCCCGGCGCGCTACCTGGCCGACATCGGAAAAATCGCCACAGTGATGGTGGAGTACCCGGAAAGCCAGCTTATGCTGGAGGGGCATACGGACAGCATAGGGCGAGCCACCTACAACCAGGCCCTCTCACAGGCTCGAGCCAGCGCGGTCAAGCGCGTGCTGATTGATCGTTTCCGGATTGATGCGTCACGCATCGATAGCATCGGTCTGGGCGAGAGCCAACCGGTTGCCGACAACGCCACCGAGGCAGGCCGTGCCCGAAACCGCCGCGTGGAGGCCATCATCGAGGCCTCCCGCCAGGTCATGGAGCAAAAACAAAGTGCCGACTAGTCGCGTATTTTCTTACAAACCGACGGCATAACGTAACATTCGCCAATCCGGAAAACCGTTAGCATCTGGGCAAATCATTCCGGTAACCGCTATGGACCTTTCCCTGAGTCTGCTATCCGCCCTGCTGCTGCCGTTACCCACCGATGGCGGGAATCTGGCGGCCGAGCGTTATCAGCCCCCTGTGGACGTGCAGTGGCATATCCAGTTACAGGGTGAGGTCAACATCGGTTATGACGTGGATCTCTATGTGGTGGACCTTTTCGATACCGAAGAGAGTGTCATTGATGACCTGCAAGCCGCAGGCAAAAAGGTGATCTGCTATTTTTCCGCCGGCACCTACGAAAACTGGCGCCCGGACCGCTACCGTTTTCTGCCCACCGACAAGGGCCGGCGCCTGGGTAACTGGCCGGGAGAACGCTGGTTGGATATCCGATCCCTCAATGTGCGCAAGCGCATGGCAGACCGGATTGAACTGGCGGCAGAGAAAGGCTGCGACGGGGTGGACCCGGACAATGTGGATGGCTATACCAATCAAACCGGCTTTCCGCTCAACAGCCGACAACAGCTTTCCTATAACCGCTTCCTGTTCCGTACTGCCCATAAATATGGCATGGCTGTTTCCCTGAAAAACGACCTGCAACAGGTCAACGAGCTGGTGGACTATGCGGACTTCGCTGTGAATGAGTCCTGCCATGAATGGCGCGAATGTCATCTGCTGCAACCCTTTATTGATGCCGGCAAACCGGTGCTGCACATCGACTACCGGTTCAGTCAGGATGCGGCAGGCCGTGGATACCACTGCGAGCACATGAATACACTGGGTTTCCAGTCCCTGACCCTTCCCCTGGCGTTGGACGACAGCTACCGATTCAGCTGCTTCTGAAGCCTTTCCGGCTTCCCTTGATGTCTATCAAGATCCGGCTCTGACCCGCCAGGATCCTGCTGCTACACTGGTAGCCTGGACATTGGGGAATCCATTTTTTTATGCACGACGCTCTGACACTGATTGTGGCCCTGCTCGGTACTGCGGTTGCCGCCGTGGTGCTGTTTCGTCGACTGGGGATGCCCCCCATTCTCGCCTATCTGCTCTGTGGCCTGGCCGCCGGCCCGTTCGGGTTTGGCTGGGTCAATAATACCGACGGCATTCAGCATCTGGCCGAATTCGGCATCGTGTTCTTGCTGTTTACCCTGGGCCTGGAATTTTCCATACCCCGGCTGATGACCCTGCGCCGGATTGTGTTTGGTGCCGGTCCGCTGCAGGTGCTACTCACCGGTCTTGCCGTCTTTGCCATCATGCAGCTGCTGGGTTTCTCCTACACCCTGTCGCTGATTACGGCATGCGCCCTGTCGCTCTCCTCCACTGCCATTGTTATCCGCGATCTGATTTCCCGGGGCTCGGTCAATACCGGCTACGGCCGAACCTCCACCGGCATTTTGCTGTTCCAGGATCTGGCCGCGGTGATCATGCTGGTGATGCTGCCGATCCTGACGCAGGAAAATGCCGGCCCGGTATGGTCCCTGGCATCTCTGACACTGGCCAAGTCCCTGCTACTGTTTGCCGGTATCTATGTGATCGGCCGCTGGGTGCTGCCGCGCATGCTGGAAGAAACCGGTCGGGCCCGCTCTGATGAAGTCTTCGTCATGACCGCACTGCTGCTGGCATTGCTGGCCGCGTGGGTGACTCACTGGCTGGGGCTGTCCATGGCTCTGGGGGCGTTTCTGGCCGGCATGATGCTGGGCGAGAGCCACTTCCGTCACCAGATCGAAGCCGATCTTCGCCCTTTTCGGGATCTGCTGCTGGGGCTGTTCTTTATCAGTGTCGGCATGCTGGTGGACCCGAACCTGTTTGCCGATCAGTGGCACTGGATCATTATTGCCGCCGCCGCCTTGATGCTGTTCAAGGGTCTGTTGATATTCGCACTGCTGCGCCTGCTGAAAGAACGCAGCGATACCGCAATGCGAAGCGGCCTGATTCTCTCCCAGGCAGGGGAGTTCGGTTTTGTGCTGGTTGCATTGGGGGTCTCCCATCAGCTCCTTACCCCGGACAAGGCGGGGTTGCTGGTCTCCATCGTGGTCCTGACCATGGTGTGCACGCCTGCCTTGCTGAATAACAGTGGTCGCCTGACCCGCCGTCTGCTGCAACGCTGGCAAAAAATCCCGGAGGACATCCCGATCTCCGATGAGACCCGTAACCATGTCATCCTCTGCGGCTATGGCCGGGTGGGCCAGAACCTGATGCGCTACCTGAACCGCTTCCACATGAAGGCCGTGGCAGTGGACCGGGATCTGGTACGGCTACAGGAAGCCAGTGCCGCCGGCGAACACATCCTGTTTGGTGATTCCAGCCGCAAGGAAATCCTGGTGAATGCGGGCATTCAGCATGCTCGTCTTCTGGTGGTTACCTTTGACGATCCGCGGCTGGCAGAGCGTATCCTGCACACCGCACGAGAGCTCAACCCCAATATCCGCGTGCTGGTGCGCACCCGGGACGACACCCATCTGGATGCCCTGATCAGCGCCGGCGCGGAGGAAGTGGTACCGGAAGTGCTGGAAGCCTCCCTGATGCTGGTGGCCCACGCACTGATGATGCTGGATGTGCCCTTCGACCGTGTCATTGCCACCCTGCGCAAAACCCGGCGGGAGCGGTATCGTATGCTGCAGGGCTACTACCATGGTGACACCCTGCCCACCACCGACAGCGCCGGTAACCCCTACCGTCTGCTGCATGCGGTCACGCTGTCGGACAAGGCCCGCGGTATCGGCCGGAGCATCGCCGATTGCGCGCTGCGGGACGTGGAAATTCGGGCGGTAAAGCGCCAGGACAAGACGCTGGAACGCCCTGATGAGGAACTGGTTCTGGAACCGGGAGATACGGTGATTCTCTACGGGCCCCTGGAGGCAGTGGAAGCGGCGGAAAACCGGCTTCTGGGCGGGTAACCGCCCCGGACCTTTGTCACGCCGATAAGGGCCTGAGCACTCGCCCCGATCCCGGGCAGGGACGCTCATGCCAATCCCTGAAATCCCCCTCGTACTTAACGCCTTGATTCAATCAACCCATAGCAATATCGGTTATTCGTAGCAGTCCTCAGCCGTGCCCGGCAAGAGAACCCGCGGATAGCATCCCCCGGCTTGCCCTGTTTCCCCTCAGCGTGCAAAAACCTTAATATGTGGACATGCGAGCCAATAAAAGCTGCCTGCAGCCCTCTAAGAACAACACTCTCGGAACAATTGTGAACACTTGTTTATTTTCTCTTGAAGATTCGCCCCGGGACCGGTATTTTGTGAACACTCATTCACAAAGCGGAGGCGTGCGTCATGAAAAACACGTCATTAACACAACGTCCGACCACCCCGACAGAACCCAACTGGCAGCCGCTCAATGATTTTGCCGAACAGAAGCAAAATGACAGCGGTCTCAAGGCCTGGTTGGCGGTGGTGGAAGGCTGCATCCGGGCCATTGAGAAAACCGCCTGGCAGGGCCGGGAAATCGCCGATCAGACCGTCAAAACCTGGAAGGCGATGGGCCGGGGCGCCAACGCTGTGAACGAGGAAATGCAGATTCTTGCCGACGAGATGCGACGCTGGCCCGCCCGCCTCAAGCGCCTCAGCAAAACCGGCTGGATGCTCACCAAGGTCGTTGCCAGCTACCGCCTGTGGGGTACCCGTTCCGCCTTTTTGCCGAGCAACATGCGCGAGAGCGCTCTGGAGAGCCTGCATCAGCGAAATGCCCGTCGTTTCCGTGACACCTCTCTGGAACAGGGCGGCGCTTTCCTGAAGATCGGTCAACTGCTCTCCAGCCGCCCGGACCTGTTGCCCCAGGCCTGGGTGGATGAGCTCGCCGTCCTGCAGGATCAGGCCAACCCGGTGCCCTTTGAGGGCATCGCCAGGGTGCTGGAACAGGAATTCGGCCAGCCACTGGACACGCTCTTTGCCCATTTCGACCCGGAACCCCTGGCCGCTGCCAGTATCGGCCAGGTACACCGGGCACGCCTGCATGATGGTCGCGACGTGGCGGTCAAGGTACAGCGTCCGGGGCTGGATGAAGTCGTGGAACTGGACATGACCCTGCTCAAGATTTTCATGGGCGCGGTGAAATCTGCCCTGCCCCCCATGGACATCGACACCATCGTCAGTGAAATCCAGCGCACTGTCCGCGAAGAGCTGGACTATGAGCGCGAAGCCCGGGTGATGACACAGATCGGGGGGCAACTGGCAGGCATCCCCGGCATCACCACCCCGGCCCTGGTGGCGGAACACAGCAGCCGGCATGTGCTGACCACCGAATTCGTCCACGGTCGCAAACTCACCACCGTGCTGGATGAACTGCACCACACCGACCCGGAACGCCTGGGTGGGGTGCTGCACCGGCTGCTGGACGCCTGGTTTTCCCAGGTACTGCATGGCGGCCTTTTCCACGCCGACCCGCACCCGGGTAACATCATGCTCACCGACGACGATACCCTGGTGCTGCTGGATTTCGGCTGTGCCCAGCGCCTCAGCGACACCGCCCGGCGTGGATACTTCCGTGTTCTGCAGGCCTGCGTGGTGGACGACAAGCAAGTGATTGCCGACACCCTGGCCACCATGGGCTTTACCACCCGCAGCGGCAACCCGGATACCCTGCTGGCATTCGTGTCCGCCGTTCTGGACCAGGTGCGCAACGCCATCATCTACCCGGACCCGGACAAGGGCTGGCCCAGCCCTGAGGAAATGATGCAGCAGGTAAGTCATTTGCTGGGCCGACTGCAACAGGACCCGGTGGACACCCTCCCCGGCGACTTCATCATGCTGGCACGGGTGTTCGGCACCCTGGGCGGCTTCTTCCTGCACTATCAGCCCAAGGTGGACATCGCGGCTCTGGTGCTGGGCTACCTGACCCGCCCGCTGGATAATCAACAGGCGGCGTAAGCGGCCTTTTCCGTGTTCAGTTGAGCGGTCGTTTGCCATGCCCGGTTGGCTCGACCGCTCTCCCAACTCCCCCCACTTCGTGGGGTGCACTGAGCCAGAGGCGAACTGCACCGGTCAGCCGCCGGGGTGGTGCAGTTCGCCTCAGGCTCAGTGCACCCTACACCGTCATCTCTCGGCCTCCACGACGCCCCTGTAACAAACCCCTCCCCCTTTTTGACAATAACGCTACAGCCTCCCTCAACCCTTTAGTTGTACAAACGTACCAATAAGAACGAACGTACTATAACAACAACGGGCGTCCCAACATGCGAGGACCGCCATAAGGGGTTAGCCATGCTACAACTGACCCGGGCTTCGGCCCTGACCAATTCTGTGTTGCCGTGCTCACTGCTGCTGGCCGCCAGCCTTCTGGCCGGCTGTGGCGGCGGGAGCTCCTCCTCCAGCACTGCCGCCGAGCAACCACGCCAACCCGGCACCGACAATCCGGCCCCCACACCGGAACCCGGCCCGGACCCGGTGCCTGCCCCTGAGCCGGAACCCCTCAATCGCTACCAATTTGCCAATGGCTGCTACACCCTGAACAGCGATGGCCGTTTCCTGCAGGCCAACACCGCCAACAGCGATTACGGCCTGACAACCGACCCCGCCCAGGCCACCGCCTTTACCCTCAAACCCACCGATCTGGGCCGCTATCTGCTGGTGTCGGATTACCAGCGCACCACTGGCAGCGCCGGACAGAAACAGCTGCTCGGTATCAGCGACCCGGCCGGCGAGTTACTGGATCAGGGCGGCAACTTCGTTGGTGAACTGAGCTATCTGGTAGCCGGCCTGGGCGACACCCTCAATCTGGTACTGGACCCGGTGGCCCCCCTGGGGGGCCTGCTGCGGGAATTGGGGGAAAGCCTGGAAGGCATCGGCAACAATCTGGGCGACACCACCCTGCGTCCATCTCTGGCCATGGTCTCCGATGCCAATGATCTGGCGGTATGGAATCTCTCTGCCAGTGAGGGCGATAGTTTCTCGCTGGCCTCCCAGGTCACCGGTCTGCTGCTGACCGCCGGCGATAATGGGTTGACCCTGACCTCCCCCAGCCTGGAAAACGCCGACACCCGTTTCGTGCTCAACGAAGCCGAGGGTTGCAGCGGCTACCCGGAAGCCGAGCTGGGCGCCACCGTGGCCGACAGCGGACCGGCCATTTACCTGAAAGAGGTGGAGCGCTTCCGCGACACTCCCGGCATCGATGACGACGATGTGTTCGGCTACGTGGATGCCCACAGTCATATTTCCGCCTACGAATTCATCGGCGGCCGGGTCAACTACGGCGACCCCTTCCACAAATTCGGTGTCGATCACGCCCTCCACGACTGTCAGGAAAACCATGGGCCCCAGGGCCTCACTGGCCTGGTGGAACAGGTCACCAGCAGCCCGGGCCCCCACGAGACCCGCGGCTGGCCGGATTTTCCCTTCTGGCCCCGCAACGACTCCCTGCAACACCACCAGAGTTACTACAAGTGGATCGAGCGGGCCCACCTGTCCGGCCTGAAAATTCTGGTCAACCACCTGGTGCATAACGAAATCCTCTGCCAGATCAATCCGCAGAAGCAGAACGATTGCGACACCGTGGCCGCCATCGAGCAGCAGGCGGAACTGATGCATCGCATGGAAGACTACATCGACGCCCAGCAGGGCGGCCCCGGCGAGGGCTGGTTCCGCATCGTGACCAGCGCCAGCGAAGCTCGCCAGGTGATCGGCGACGGCAAGATGGCCGTGATCCTTGGCGTGGAAGCGTCCAAGGCCCTCAACTGCGGGGAGTTCCTGGGCGTGGCCGAATGCAGCCGCGAGGAAATTGTGGAGCGGCTGGACCGCCTCTATGCCATGGATGTGCGCAGCCTGTTCCCGGTACACAAATTCGATAACGCCTTCGGCGGCCACCTGCCGGATCTGTCCGATGGCATCGGCATTGGTGCTGTCCTGTACGGCGGCAACCTGCTGGAAACCGGCCATCTGGTGGAATTCGAAGAGTGTCCGGATCACAACCATGATCACGACCACGCAGTGAACGACAGCCCCCTCGCCGACCCGCTACAACCCTACGGCATCTTTGAGCAATTGCTGTTCCAGCTGGATTACCTGGGTGAACGCTTTCCGGCCAGCCCGGAAGAGGTGGCAGAGCTGGACCCACGTCGTGGCACCGACCATCTGTGTAATACCCGCGGCCTTACCGACCTGGGTTTCTTCCTGATCGAAGAACTGGCCAAGCGCGGCATGATGATCGAAACCGACCATATCAGCCGCAAGGCCGCCACCCAGATTCTCGACCTGACCGCGCCGCGCGGCTACCCGGTAATCAACAGCCATGGCAGCTGGGGTGGCACCGAAACCCTGCGTGACCGGGTCGCTGCCCAGGGGGGCATCAGCGCCTCCTTCGGCAGTGTTCGCGACGACTGGGTGGACCAGCTAACCCGCGACGGGAATCGCCCGCGCCCCGACAGCTACAAGGTAGGCCCCTTCGGCGGCGCCCCCTTTGCTTCTGACGTGAACGGTATCGCCGCCCTGGCCGGCAATCCGGGCACCCCGGATCAGGAAGACAGCCTGTACCCCTTCACCTCTGTGGATGGTCGCGGGGTATTCGACAAGCAAGTCACCGGCGACCACGCCTTCAGCCTCTATGAGGGGCGCGGCGTCGCACACTACGGCCTCTACCCGGACCAGATCGCCGACATGGTCGCTCATAGCGACCGGCCGCCGGAACAGATCGACGATGCCATCAACCAGTTATTTACCTCGGCGGAAGCCTACCTGCGCATGTGGGAACGGCTTGAACAGGCGGCGCGGTAACGCCGCAGCATAACAAGACTTTGGGGAATACCATGAAAACGCTAACAGCCCGCTCTCTCTTTCTGCTGTTACTGGCCACCACCGTCATCTCTGGCTGCGGTGGTGGCGGCAGCAGCGACCCGGTCAACACCCCCACCGCCAACACCGGTAATGATAACGGTGGCGATGGGGACAGTGACGCTGATGATGGCGATGACAACGACAATGATGACGGGGACACCGGCACGCCGCCCACCGGCGACGGTCGCACCTTCATCATTTCTCCCGGTGACAACGCCACCGAAGACATGGTCAATGCCATGATCCAGTTGCGCCCCGGCGATACCCTGCAGTTCGACTGCGGCTATTTCGATCTGGACCAGGGGCTCCTGATCCAGGCCACCGAAGATGTGCTGATCAAAGGCTGTGGTAAAGACGAGACCGTGTTGTCATTCAAGGACAGCGCCAACGTCACCGGCCTGGAAGCCTTGAACATTCGCGGTATTACCGTGGAAGACCTGACCATCCTGGATTCCCCCGGTGACGCCTTCAAACTCAAGGGCGTGAAATGGGGCACCCTGCGCAATGTGCGCGCCATGTGGTCTGGCGGCGGCGAGCCGGTCACCGCCGACAACTACGAAGACCGCCTGCATGTGGCATGCACCAAACCGCCCTTCAACGAAGGGGACCCCGCCCCGGATTACGTGCCCAGCGCGGCCAGTGGCCGCTATGGCATCTACCCGGTGGAATCGGAAAACATTCTGGTGGAAGGCAGTGAATCCGTGGGCGCGTCCGATGCCGGCATCTACGTGGGACAGACCAACACCGCCATCATTCGCGACAGCCGTGCTGTCTATAACGTGATGGGTTTTGAAATCGAGAATGTACAAGGCGGCGAATACGACAACAACGTGGCCGAGTGTAATACCGGCGGTTTCCTGATCTACGATCTGGAAAACATCACCCAGTACGGCGACACCTCGGTGATGCTCAACAATCTGGCCCGCAACAACAATACCTACAACTTCGCCCAGAGCGGGCTGGTGTCTGCAGTGCCGCGGGGCACCGGTTTTATCACGCTCGGCTATGACAATATCGAGGTGTTCAACAACACCTTTGAAGACCACAGCACCGCCGCCATCATTTACACCAGCTATGAGCTGATCGATGGCAAGGGCAAGACCGCAGACAAGAAACTGGACCCCTATACCGAAGGCCTCCACATCCACAACAACGTGATGAAAAACTCCGGGTACGATCTGCCACCGCCGGATCTGGAGAAAGTGGCCAACGGGGAAGTGGAAAGCGTGCTGCCCACCCTGATCGGCCTGAAGAACCTGCCCACCATCAATGATCCCACCCAGCTGCTGGGCAGCCTGGAGAATATTCTCAACCTGGGTAAAGGCGCCCACATTGTCTGGGACGGTCTGCGTGACGAGCTGGATGCGGACTGCCCCTATCCGGTGGACAGCAACGGGGATCCGGTGCCCATGGATAGCAACGGCAAGCCCCTGCACACCAATGAGCACCCCAATCCGAGCTGTCATTACAACGCCTACAAGTTCGATGAGAACAACGAACGCATCCAGCCCACCTGGGGATCCTGTATCCGCGATAACGACTTTTCCGAGGACAGCGAACCCTATCTGAACTTCCACGGCACTGACGGCCTGGAACTGGTGCTCGCCCTGGCTGAGCAGGACCTGTCCATTCTCTCACCCGGCGGGCTGCTGGATGCACTGGAAGGGCTGCTCAACATGCCCTCGGACAGAAATTTGTCGGATCATGATTGCCAGGCCCGTTTCGGCAAACTGCTGCCGTCACTCCCACGGGTAGAGATTCCCCCCTTCGAGCCCAGCGGCGATTTTGATCCGGCCCCGCCGCAGGAAGTGGTAGACGAACTCTGTAACGCCGAGGTGGACAGCGGTGAAATCAATCGCGATGCCCTGGCGGTGAACTGCCCGCGACTGGAACAGTACAACCTGTTTGCCGACGCCACCGATCCACGCAGTCTGCCCAACGAAGGTGGTGTGCCCTATGTCCTGAACACCAAACTGTTCTCCGACTACGCCACCAAATACCGGGTCGCCTTCGTACCCCCCGGTACCAAGGCGGTCTACCGGGACGGCCAGGACGGCAGCAACCCCAATGGCGGTATCCACTTCCCCACCGGCACCGTGCTGGCCAAGACCTTCGCATTCACCGATGAGGCCAACGGCGATGAAACCCTGGTGGAAACCCGCCTGTTGATCAAACGGGTCAGTAGCAGCGGCAAACCCTTCTGGGAAGGCCTGCCCTACATCTGGGGCGAAGAGGATGGCCAACCGGTGGCCCGTCTGACCATGGGAGGGGGTAGTACCGCCGCCAGCTGGCATTATCGCGACAGCGACTCCGGTGCCCTGCTCACCGGCAGCACTGACAACTATTCCGTGCCCAACGCCAACCAGTGCATCACCTGTCATGGCAACGACGACCAGGCCGGCGGCAGCGCCCCCATTGGTCCCAAGCCACGCAACCTGAACCGTGCCTACACGCCGGAATCCGCCTTCATGGGCAACACCGGCCAGGCGGGCTTCCCGCGCATCAACCAGCTTCAGTACTGGACCGACGTGGGCATCCTCAGCGGCACCCCGGAGTTGCAGATCAGCAACGGCGTCGCCACCAACATTGAGCGACTGCCGCACTGGAACGTGCCCGGCGACAGCGGCAACACGGCCAACTCCGATGCGGATATTGAAAGTCGGGTCAAAGCCTATCTGGAAGTGAACTGCCAGCACTGTCACAACGACAAGGGCGCCGCCTCCAACACCGGCTACTACCTGGATCATTTCCGTGAAGTGGACGCCAGCTATGGCATCTGCAAGAAACCCACCGCCACCGGCGGCGGCTCCTGCGGTCGCCAGCATGTGGTGGTACCGGGCAGCGCAAACAGTTCCATCGTTTCCTGCCGCCTGGCCGCGGAAAACGACCCGCAACGGATGATGCCCCCCATCGCCCGCAGCGTGGCCCACGACGAAGCCACTGCCCTGCTGGATCAGTGGATCAATCAGGTAGTGGATAGCAGCTACACCAACGGCAGCGCCTGCAACTAGCGCTGCACCTTTCCCCCTCCCTCCTCCCCTTGTCTCCGGGAGGAGTGTTTGGCCCCTCCCCGCAAGGGGAGGGTTTTTATTTTTTAAACCTGCCAGGGCAGCATCACCACTGCCGTTGGAGCCTTGCTCGCAAGGCGAATACCCGGGAAGTTCTGACATTCTTCGCCTTGCGAGCAAGGCTCCAACGGGAGAGAGTGACAGGGAAACCCGTCACCGGGTGCGCGGCGATTAACGCCGCTCGCGGAGGGCTTTCAGGGGTGCCGACAATTTATCCGGATGACGGGGGTGAATGGACGCATAGCACTCAAAAATTTCCGCCATATCCTTTTCCACATCCCCACAGGGTTCAATCACCCGGGCAAAGGTAATCTCTTTTTTCTGATAGTCCGCTGTGGCCAACACGATAGGCACACCGGCCTGCTCGGCGATGCGGTAGAAGCCGGTTTTCCATTGTGTGGCTCCACCCCGGGTGCCTTCCGGCGCCACCACCATGACCAGCTTGTCACGACTGTTGAACTGCGCCACGGTCTGCTCCACGACCCCGCCGGCCTTGTGGCGGGCAATGGGCAACGCTCCCATCCAGCGCAGCATTGACCCAAACGGCCCCTTGAAGGCGCTATCCTTGATCATCACGTGAGCATCCAGCCCCAGCTGCATCATCGCCGCCAGGGTATAGATGCCATCCCAGTTTGACGTATGCGGCCCACCGATGACGACTGCCTTGGGCAATGCCGGCATCGGATTGGTCACCCGCCAGCCTGCCAGGCGCAAAAAGCCACCGGCCAGCCACCGGGAGAAGGCATTGCCGCGACGGGGATAATCAGAGTCCTGGGGTGACGACATGGGATTGTCCATTGCAAAGAGAGCGGCGATCATACCCACTCGGCAGAATAAGAGCATTGGCACTAACGCCCAACGTTTCCAGGAAGCGATAACCGGCCCATGAACCCCCTGCAGTACCTGACCGGCTACCCCACCCAGATCCAGCAGCAGGCCCAAACCCTGGTGGAGCGGGGGCAGCTGGGTGATTATCTGCAACAGCGCTACCCGGACAAGCATGATATTCAGGGCGACAAAGCCCTGTTCCAGTATGCCAACAGCCTCAAGCAACAATTCCTGCGCAAGGCGCCGCCGCTGGGCAAGGTCCATTACGACGCCAAGCTGAAAACACTCAGCCAGGCATTGGGTATGCACACCCGGCAAACCCGTATCCACGGCAGCAAACTGCGCAGCCATAACAGCGTGCGCATTGCCAGCCAGTTCAAGGCAGCACCGGAAGCCTTTCTGCGGATGATCGTGGTCCACGAACTGGCCCACTTCAAGGAAACGGAGCATAACAAGGCGTTTTACCAGCTCTGCTCGCACATGGCGCCGGACTACCACCAGCTTGAGCTGGACACCCGCCTCTGGCTGCTCTGGCAGGACACCGGCAACGGCTGACACCCCTGCCGGGATCAACGCCGGCAGGGGTTCCTTCCGCACTCCTTACCCGGGCCCGTCCGCTCCTCGCAACGTCAAAACCCCTTTATTCAACAAGCTGTTACATTCCAGGCTCCGGATAGCGCCAAAGACCCTGGCCGGCAGTTTCATGTCCCCACCATAAGGGCGTAGTATGAAATGACTTAACGTCATAACGCAGGGTCATCAGTGCCTCGGTTTGTGGCATTGCGATATGGATCCTGCGCCAGTGTTCCCGCTGGTGGCCGCTCTATCCATCAGTGCGGGACTCCAACCAGAGCCCAGGAGGTGTGTAGTGACACGGATTGGCCAGGACACCCTTAACAGCAAGAAAACGCTGGAAGCCAACGGCAAGACCTATCATTACTTCGATATCAATACGGTCGCCGACAAGGGCTGGGGTGATCTCAGCAAGCTCCCTTTCTCCCTCAAAGTCCTTCTCGAAAACCTGCTCCGTTTTGAAGACGGCGACAGCGTCACCAGCGCCGACGTGGAAGCCGTGATGCGCTGGCTGGAGAACAAACGCTCCGACAAGGAAATCAACTACCGCCCGGCCCGGGTGCTGATGCAGGACTTTACCGGGGTCCCCGGCGTGGTCGATCTGGCCGCCATGCGCGACGCCATCCACAAGGCCGGCGCGGATCCTTCCCGCATCAATCCGCTGACACCGGTGGATCTGGTCATCGACCATTCGGTAATGGTGGACAAGTTTGGCAATCCGCAGGCCTTTGAAGACAACGTGGAGATTGAATACCAGCGTAACCGGGAGCGTTATCAGTTCCTGCGCTGGGGCCAGAAAGCCTTCAACAACTTCCGGGTGGTGCCACCGGGCACCGGCATCTGCCACCAGGTGAACCTGGAATACCTGGCCAAGGGGGTCTGGTCCTCCGAAAGCGATGACGGCAACACCTACGCCTATCCGGATACGCTGGTGGGCACCGACTCCCACACCACCATGATCAACGGCCTGGGCGTACTGGGCTGGGGTGTGGGCGGTATCGAGGCAGAGGCCGCCATGCTTGGCCAGCCCATTGCCATGCTGATTCCCGAGGTGATCGGCTTCAAGATCAGCGGCAAGCTGCGCGAAGGGATTACGGCCACGGATCTGGTGCTCACCGTCACCGAGATGCTGCGTCGCCGCGGCGTGGTGGGCAAGTTCGTGGAGTTCTTCGGCGACGGTCTGGCCGACCTGACCCTGGCCGACCGGGCCACCATCGCCAACATGGCACCGGAGTATGGTGCTACCTGCGGCTTCTTCCCCATTGATGAGCGCACCACCGAATACATGGAGCTGTCTGGCCGTGATGCGGACACCATTGCCCTTGTGGAAGCCTACTGCAAGGCCCAGGGCCTGTGGCGCTCCAGCGCCGATCCGGACCCGGAGTTCACCGATGTGCTGGAACTGGATCTGGGCGATGTGGTGCCCAGCCTGGCCGGCCCCAAACGGCCCCAGGACCGGGTACCGCTCACTGCGGTAAAACGCACCTTCATTGATGTGGTCACCGAGACCCTCAAGCTCAACGACGACGAAATCAGCACACTGGAAGGAGAAGGCGGCCAGACCGCCGTGGGCAACCATGAACCCAGTGGCGGCCAGGTACCGGTGGTGATCGACGGCCAGAAGCACTTCATGAGCCACGGTGACGTGGTGATTGCGGCCATCACCTCCTGCACCAACACCTCCAACCCCAGCGTCATGCTGGCCGCCGGGCTGGTGGCAAAGAAAGCCGCCGAGAAAGGCATGAACCGCAAGCCCTGGGTGAAAACGTCGCTGGCCCCGGGCTCCAAGGTGGTGACCGATTACCTGGATGTGACCGGCCTGCAGAAACCCCTCAACGATATCGGTTTCGATCTGGTGGGTTACGGCTGCACCACCTGTATCGGCAACTCCGGCCCGTTGCCAGAAGCAATCGACAAGGCGATCAGTGATGGCGATCTGGTGGTGGCCTCGGTGCTCTCCGGCAACCGGAACTTCGAAGGCCGGGTCCACCAGAGCGTTCGCACCAACTGGCTGGCCTCCCCGCCGCTGGTGGTGGCCTACGCCCTGGCCGGCACGGTGAAGATCGATCTGGACAAGGACCCCATCGGCAAGGACAAGGACGGCCAGCCGGTGTACCTGAAAGATATCTGGCCCAGCTCCGAGGAAATCCAGAATGAGCTGGTGAAGATCAACAACAGCATGTTCCGTAGCCAGTACGCCAGCGTCTTTGAAGGCGACGAGGTCTGGCAGAGCCTGCCAATCCCGGACTCCGAAACCTACGACTGGGACAGCAGCTCCACCTACATTCAGAACCCGCCGTTCTTCGACGGGCTGACCAAGCAGGTGGACGATGTGCAGCCGGTGAAGGATGCCCGCATCCTGGCATTGCTGGGCGATTCCATCACCACCGACCACATCTCCCCCGCCGGGGCCATCAAGGCGGACTCCCCCGCCGGGCATTACCTGCAGGGGCATGACGTGGAACCCCTGGACTTCAACTCCTACGGCTCGCGCCGGGGCAACCACGAGGTGATGATGCGTGGCACCTTCGCCAATATCCGCATCCGCAACGAGATGACGCCGGATATCGAAGGCGGCTTTACCAAACACCTGCCCGGTGGCGAGGAGATCTCCATCTACGGCGCCGCCATGCGCTACCAGAAGGAAGGCGTCCCCACCGTCGTGGTGGCCGGCAAGGAATACGGCACCGGCTCCAGCCGCGACTGGGCCGCCAAGGGCACCAACCTGCTGGGCGTAAAAGCGGTGATCGCGGAAAGCTACGAGCGCATTCACCGCTCCAACCTGATCGGCATGGGCGTGTTGCCACTGCAGTTCCCGGAAGGCACCGACCGCAAGACGTTGAACCTGGATGGTACGGAAGAGGTGGATATCCCGGACCTGGGCAATGACCTGAAGCCCAGCGACACCGTCACCGTGGTATTCCGCAAGGATGGCAAGGAACAGAAGGTAGACGCCCTCTCCCGCCTGGATACCGCCGCCGAAGTGGAGTACTACAAGAACGGCGGCATCCTCCACTATGTGCTGCGGCAAATGATGTAGGAGAAACCGCAAGCGACAAGCTGCAACGCGGGCTGAACGCGTTGCTTGCTTTCACCCAGGAGGCCGCGCCCGAACACCGGACGCGGCCTCCTGCATTTGGATCTCCACCGTAGGGTGCACTGAGCCTCAGGCGAACTGCACCATTCCGGCGGTGGCCCGGTGCAGTTCGCCTGAGGCTCAGTGCACCCTACATTCGAGCAATACCCAGCTTCACCAAAAGGGCAACAGCCATCATCGAACCGGTTTTCCCCTCTGTGATCTCTGTGCCCTCTGTGGTGAAAATCTTGTCTTTGGCGACCCGCTGCTCCCCCTTCCCGCCCCCTTTTTGCTATGCTGATTCCCTTCACGGCCAGTTTGGGGGAAGTCCGTGCGTTACCTGTTTGCTGCCATCGCGCTGATCCTGTCCAGCATCTTGTTTGCCGAACAGGACAGCAACGCCCGTCTGCTCACGGAAGAGGAGCGTGACGCTCGCCTGCGTGAACAGCAGGAGCTGTCAGAGCGGGCGGCAGGCCACCGCGCAGCAACTTCTCCGCCAGCAGGACCAATACCTGGATGCCCTACAGCAGGAAATACAGGCACTGAAAAAACAATCCGAAGAGGCAGATGACACTGCCCGGGCAGAGCAATGATGTTGCAATGGCTACGCCAGCTTTTTCACCGCACCCCCGTTCAACCGGAGGCCCCGGCCCACTCCGCCGCTCAGCCTGCGCCGGAACCCGCTCCCCGCGCGTCGGAGCCGGACCCCATCGCGGCCCTCATGCCCTTCCAGATACGCCCCCTGGACAGCAAGGACATGGCCGAGCTGCTGGGCGTATTCCGCGAGGCCATCCAGGTCAGTGCGGCAGCGGAGTACGACCAGCAACAACGGGATGCCTGGAGCCAGGGCCAGAACTACGACAGCCTAATCTCGGTGCTCAGCGAGGGCGACACCGTGGTGGCGGAATGGGATGACAAGCTGGTGGGGTTTGCCCACCGAATCCGCGATTACATCAACATGGTCTTCGTCCATCCGGAGGCCTCCCGAGTGGGCATCGCCACCCTGCTCTACCAGCACCTGGAAGACGGCGCCCGCATCGAAGGCATCACCGAGCTGACCACCCACGCGAGCCTCACCGCCCATGATTTCTTTGCCTACATGGGCTTTAACAGCGAAGGTCAGGAACAAGCGGAACGCGATGGCATCCCGCTGACTCGCCATGCCATGCGAAAGTCGCTGGTCTGAACCCCGCCTCAACTTTTCTTATTGATCGAAAAATCTGATCACACCCCTCAATACAGTCTTCTGTGTTTCATTCTGGCCAGTCGCTAATCTGTGATTGTTGGAAAGCGTCATGCCTTTCCAGACAGACATCCCTGCGTTGATTCTGTGATACCCGAACCCGTGAGGGTTCATGCTTCCCCCCCTTAGGCCGTCACCCCTGACGGCCGTTTTTTTGTCCACTACGCTCAGCCTTGCCATGGACCGCGCGGTTGTGTCATTGCCTGCCGGAAATCCAGGTGCGACTATCTGAGTGTTCCCGATTCCCCGTGATCACCGCCGCACAGGACCTGCTCGACCATGACCCCGGACCTGGCATTGACCTACTGCCGCATGATCGCCCAGACCCTGGGCCTGGATCAGGCCGGGCTGCAGAGACTGGTAGCGGGCTCCGGGGTGGATGAGGATACCCTGCAACACAGCGACGGTTTTATCGACTGGCCCGGTGCCTGTCAGTTGATCCGTAACGCCCTGCAACTCACCGAGCACCCGGATATCGCCCTGCAGACCGGCCTGCGTGCCCTGCCCGCCATGCACGGCCCCATGGGGATTGCCGCCATGGCCAGCCCCACCCTGCGTGACGCCATGCAGCTGTTCGCCCGCTTCAACAACACCCGCACCCGGGTGTTCAGTTCCGAAATGCAGGAAACCGATGACCGTCTCAAACTGGTGCTGTCATTCGCCTACCCGCAGGATGACGTGGTTCGCTTTCTCACCGAGTCCGCCATGGCCTCCGCTTATGCCTGCCATCTGGTTCTGCGCGGCAAGCCGATCGAGGAAGGCGAAGCCCATTTCAATTACCCGCCGCCGCCCCATGCCGACTATTATCCGCACACTTTCAAGGGCATCCGTATCGTCTTTGATGCCCCGGCCGTGGCGCTCTGCCTGCCATCCCGCTACGGTGATGAGCCACTTCCCGGCCATGACCGCGACCTGATGTGGATGGCCGTGCAGCAATGTGAGGCACGCCAGGAAAGCCTGCGGCGACAGGGCACTCTCAGCGATCAGGTGCTGGCCCTGCTGCACCAGTGCCGCGGTCAGTCCAGTCTGGAAACCATGGCCGAGCGCCTGCATCTCAGCCCGCGCACCCTGATCCGTAAACTCAAGCTGGAAGACACCCGTTTCCAGCAGTTGCGGGACCAGACCCTCAGCCGCCGGGCCACTCAGCTGCTCAGCCTGCCCCACTACACCGTTAGCATGGTGGCCGAAGAGCTGGGTTATACCGACGTGGCCAGCTTCAGACGGGCTTTCCAGCGCTGGTTTGGCACCAGTCCCGGCCGCTTTCGCACTGGAGATCAATAGCGTCCCGTGAAGTCCCACCACAGGGGCAGATTGTCATTTTTTATCCCCCTGTTGGCATTTTCCGCTCTTATCTTCGCCCTGGAAAAAGTAAACACTCTGTTTCAGGACCTTGCAGGAGAGCGCCCATGACAACGACAAGCACTGCGCAAAACGACAAATTGAAAGCCTTGGCACGGCTCAAGGTATCTCCCCGGATCGCCTGGCCCACCGTGATTCTCATGGTGGTATCCCACGGCGCCAATATCCTCAGCTGGGTCATGGTACTCAACGGCCTCTGGCCCGCCTGGGTGGGCCTGATCATCAACAGCATCGCCGGCTATGTGATGTTTACCCCCGCCCATGAAGCCATCCATCGTTGTGCGGCCCGCAAGCCCGAACACAACGACTGGATTCTCGCGATTGCTACCTTTGTGGCGGTGCCCTTTGGCAAGGGCAAGATGTTTCGGCTGATGCACATGCGTCACCACCGGTTTGCCAATGATCCGCAAAAAGATCCGGATCACTGGATGGCCAGCAGCCTGTGGACCATGCCCTTGTGGGGCTTCTGGCCGTTCCTCTATCTGATCAATTTTCTGCGCAATCCTGACGTGCTCCCCAATGTGAAACCCGCGGAGATCTGGCGGGAGCTGGCCATGGCCGGGATGGCACTTGCCGCCCTGTTTCTCTGGCGCCCCTACGAAGCCCTGATGCTGTGGCTGATCCCGTCCTATTTTTCCTTCTACCTGATGTGCCTGGTCTTCATGGTATTGCCCCACTACCCGCATACCGGCCGCCAAGACGTGGACCCGAACACCACCGCGCTGATGCGCATGGGCAAGGAATGGCTGCTGACGCCGGTATTGATGTATCAGAACTATCACCTGATCCATCACCTCTACCCGACCATTCCCTTCTACCGTTACGGCAAGGCCTGGAAGGCCCGCGAGCAATATCACCGAGAGCATTCCGGCAGCATGATTATCCGCCCGTTCCAGCTTGGCCCCGACGACAAAGCCGGTAACGCCTGACAGGAGAACCACTATGACAAAGACCGTTCTGATCACCGGCGGCGCCGGTGGCATTGGCCGGGAATTCTGCAAGCTGTTCAACGCGGATGGCTATCGCATCGTGGTGTTCAGTCTGCTGCAGGACGAGCTGGATGCCCTCGGCAACGACCTGAAGGTGCAGCGTGCCGAGGTGGATTACCATGCTGTGCAGATGGACCTGTCCCAACCCGGTGCCGCCGAACAGATCATGCAGTGGCTGGACCAGCAAAACCTGGAACTGGACGTGCTGGTCAATAACGTGGGCTTCGGCATGATGGGCGAGCACGTAGAACAGGACAGCCAGACACTGGAACGCATGCTCACCCTCAACAACATCCTGCTCAGCAAGCTGTGCATGCTGGTGGGCGCGCGCATGAAAGCCCGTGGCCACGGCAAGATCATGAACATCGGCTCCCTGGCCGGCTTCTGCCCCATGCCCTTCTTCGCTGCCTACAGCGCCAGCAAGGCCTTCGTGATCAACCTGAGTGCCTCCCTGCAGGAAGAGCTGAAACCCTACGGCGTACAGGTCACCTGCTTTTGCCCCAGCACCACAAAGACCGCCTTTCTGGATACGGCCCAGAGCAAACATGCCTCTTCCAGCGGCATCAGGGAGTTTGTGTCGGCACAAATTGCCACCCCGAAACAGGTGGCCAAAGCCGGCTACGCGGCCCTCAACCAGGGAAAGCGCTACGCCCTCCCCGGCCTGTCCGTCACCCTGCAAAGCATCTGGATTCGCATGATGCCCCTGCGCGTCATGGCGAATTTTGTCTACCGAAAATCGGTGAAGGAAATGAAAAGCTGATCCACGAAGCCGCCCCACCATCCGCGCCTGTCCCCTCCCCGCCGAATCCGTTATGTTGGGGCATCCCACGCAAAAGGAATGCATCATGGCAGGCAGCAACATGGGCACGGACTCTTCACCGGTCAGCAGCACCTCACTGGCAGTCCTTATCGACGCGGACAACACGCCACCGAAAATCGTCGACGGCCTGTTCGAGGAAATTGCCAAATTCGGCACGGCCAGTGTCAAGCGTATCTACGGCGACTGGACCAAGCCCAATCTGGGCGGCTGGAAAAACGTGCTGCTGAAGCACTCCGTACAGCCGATCCAGCAGTTCGCCTATACCCAGGGCAAAAACGCCACGGACTGCAGCATGATTATCGATGCCATGGATCTGCTGTATACGAAACAATTGTCCGGGTTCTGCCTGGTATCCAGTGACAGCGATTTCACCCGTCTGGCAGCTCGATTGCGCGAGGAAGGGCAGACCGTTTATGGCTTCGGAGAACGCAAAACTCCCGGGCCCTTTGTGGCCGCCTGCGACAAGTTCATCTATACCGAAGTATTGCGTTCGGACCACGCTCCGCAGGACACCGCCGGCAAAGCCGAGGAGCCGGCTCCCAGCGACCCGGTCAGCAAGGAACCGCCACCGCTGCAACTGATTGCCAACGTGATTGACGATATTTCCGACGAAGACGATTGGGCCAACCTTGGCACCGTGGGCCAGCACCTGAGCAAGCGCAAACCGGATTTCGACACCCGTCTGTTCGGCCACAAGAAACTCAGCGACATGATCCGCGCTTACCCCAAGTGGTTCCAGATACAGAAAGGACAAGGCAAGAGCATTCAGGTAAAGACGCTACGGAAGTGATGCCAGCCCCCTTCACGGAGACTCCCACGCTGGCTACACCTACCGTAGGGTGCACTCTTTGGTTAACGGAAAGCCGCTTCGCGCCTCAAGAGGCGCTCCTACAGCGGCTTCGTCGATAGGTTAGCGCACTAGCCAAAGACTGAGCTGCGGAATATAGGTAATCATCAGCAAGGCAATGATCAACACCATCATGAAAGGCAACGTGGCCGCGAACAGCTCGGTGACTTTCTTCTTGAACCGGTAGCTGGCGATGAACAGGTTCATGCCCACCGGCGGGGTGATGTAGCCGATCTGCATGTTGGCCACAAAGATAATCCCCAGGTGCACCGGATCGATGCCGTAGCGCAACGCCACCGGCAGGATCAGGGGCACCATGATCACCAGCGCCGCGAAGATATCCAGCAACGCCCCCAGCAACAGCAGCAGGATGTTGAGCAGGATCAGGAAGGTGATCTTGCTCTCCACGTGGGTCTGGATCAGGGTGAACAGCTTCTCCGGTACCCCGGCATAAACCAGGTAATCGGTGAAGGCCAGGGCCACCGCCAGAATCAGCAGGATGCCCCCCACCATGATCATGGAATCACGCATGATGCCTGGCAGCCGGCGCAGGGAAATTTCCCGGTACAGGAACACTTCCGCCACCAGCACATACAGCGCCGTCACCGCCGCCGCCTCACTGATCACCAGAAAGCCGGAGAAGATCCCGCCCAGCACCACCAGCGGCAGCGGCAGCTCCCAGCGGGCTTCCCAGAGCGCATCCACCAGTTCACGGAAATCGAAACTCTGACGTGGAACCTCGGTGCCACGCGTCGCCCACACACAATAGCCGTACATCAGCACAACCATCAGCAGCGCCGGCACTAGGCCGGCCAGATACAAGTCGACGATTTCCACCGACGGCATATCCAGCTGCTGGGACATCTGCTGGGCAATAATGCCGTAGATCAGCAGCGGCACGGAGGGCACCAGCAGCAGGCCCAGGCTACCGGAAGACGTCACCAGGCCCAGGCTGAATTTTTCCGGGTAATTGCCTTTCACCAGTGCCGGCAACAACAACGCCCCCAGCGCCACGATGGTGACCCCGGAGCCGCCAGTGAGGGCGGTAAAGAAGGCACAGGCAATCAGCGACACAAAGGCCATGCCACCGGGCATCCAGCCGAAGGCGGCCTGGCTCAGACGCAGCATGCGGTCGGCGGTTTTCGATTCGCTGAGCAAAAAGCCGGCAAAGGTGAACAGCGGCAGCGCCATCAGCACCACGGAATTACTGAGCTGATAGATATCGATGTGCAGCACCGACATTTCGATGCCCAGGGTATAAAAGCCCAGGGCTGCGGCACCGAGAATAATCGCAAACAGGGGGGCGCCCATCAGCGCCAGCAGTACCAGCAGGAGAATGGCAACGGGGATCATGGCACCGGCTCCTGCATCTTCGGCCGCTTACCCAGCAACCCCAGCGCAAACAGCACCACGTAGCGCACGGCCATCACCGAGAATCCCACCGGGATAATGCTCTGCAGCAGCCAGCTCGGCACATTGGCAAAGGCCGCGCCGGCGTAGTCGTATTCCTCGATCACAAACCCCACGCTGTACCAGGCCACCAGCACACAGATAAAGGCGGTGAACAGATCCACGAAGGTGGTCAGGAAGGGGTGATATTTCTCCGGCAACAGCGACGAGGCCACATCGATGCGGATGTGCTCATCATTGCGGGAAGCGATCATGGCACCGAGCAGGCCGATCCACAGCACCGCGTTCTGCAGCAGTGGCTCGATCCACACCAGACTGGTACCAAAGAAATTCCGCAGCACGATCTGCGCCACCGCCAGCAGCACCATAAACAAAAGGACGGCCACGATCAGGCCGTCCTCGATTTGGTGAAGGGTACGGTGGAGCCTGTGTAACAAGGCTGCCATCACTGCCCTTCGCGCTGTTGGGCCAGAATGCCGTTAAGCCGGTCCAGCATGTCCTGGGAAATCTCCCCTTCTTCCACCAGTTCAGCAGTGGCACGCTTGGCGTAGTCGCGCCATTCTGCCAGCTGCTCAGGGGACGGCTCGACCACTTCCAGGCCTTGCTGTTTGACGGCCTGGAAAGCGCTCAGGTTTTCCTGGCGGCTTTCCGCATCCAGCCTGGCGAAGGTGCTGTCCAGCACCTGGCGCACCACCTGCTGATCCTCGGCGCTGAGACGCTTGAAGAACTTTTCGTGGATACCCAGGGTGCCGAAGGTGTACAGCAGCGGCATGTCGGTCAGGTAATTCACCCGGGAATACCACTGCAGGGTCAGGGCTGCCACCGGCGGTGCTGCGAAGGCATTGACCGCCCCGGTCTGCAGGGAGGTCAGCACCGAGCCAATATTCAGCATGATCGGCGACAGCTCGAAGGCCTTGGCCGCCTTGGCAGAGCCTTCATCGTTGGCCGGCAACCACAGTTTCTGGTCACGCAGGTCGGTGATGCTCTTTACCGGATTTTCCGACATCACGTAGGCAAAGCCGCCATCGATCAGGCCGAAGCTCACCCAGCCGCCCTCTTCCAGGCCCTGCTTGATCACCGGGTCCAGCTCGGCACGCACCGCGTCCACTTCGTCGTAGTTGTTGAAGGCCAGCGGCACGTTGAGAATCTGGCTGTCCTTGTAGGCGGAGGCAAAGGCGCCGCCCTGGGCCACCTGGCCGTGGAGCTGACCGATGCGAATCTTGCGCTGTACCGCGCGGTCATCGCCCATGACGCCACCGGGATACACTTTCAGCTTCACACGCCCGTCGGTCTTCTCGGCGATTTCCTTCCCCGCCTCTTTCAGGCCGGTGACGATGGTGGTGCCATCCGGGTACAGGGTGGAGATTTTCAGGGTGTTGGCGGCCGAAGCCCAGACCGGCAACAACGCGACCAGAATCGTGGCAAGACGCAGCATAAGTACTCCTAGAAATAATCGTCAGCGTCGGCGAGCAGGGCTTCGGCCTGCTCCTGCGCATAGGTATTCTGCAGGGTCAGACCATGCACCTGCGGATCAGCGGCGAGGACATCCTCGAGCAGGCTATCATGCAGCTCACGGTCAAACACCAAACGGGCATACTTTTCGGCATAAAGCACCGGGGCCAGCAGGTTCTGGCCCTCTGACAGGGTCATGGCCTGCTCAAAATGGGCCCTGGCCTGGTCCGGCTTGCCTCCCAGGGACGCGGGCAGGATGCTGCTCAGTACCCCCAGGTACATGTGCGCCTGGCCATACTGGTAACCCTCATCCAGAGCCACTACACGCTCCATGATGGCTTCCACGCGGCCAAGCTCGGCCACCGCATTCCAGTCGCTGGTGTTTTGCTGAATATACCCGGCCCAGGCGCTGCCCAGGGTGAACAGCATGGGCACATCGCCCTTGTCGGCGTCTTCCAGCAGTGCCTCGAACTCGGGCACGGACAGCGCACGCAGTTCGCAGTAATCATCATCATGGGCACAGGCGGAACGGAAGGCATAACCCAGCGCCTTGTCGCTGAGCTTGCGGGCCCGTTTCGGGTCTTCCACAAACAGGCCCGCATAGGCGCCATAAAGGTCTGCCCCGCTGGCCAGCATGGAAGCGCTGTCGGGCCAGTTTTCGATCAGGCCGTCTACCATCAACAGATAGGTGGGCAGGCCCTCGGCCACCAGCTCGAGATCATTGTTGTTCAATACCCCATAGGGCAGGTTGTCGTCGATGCTGGCCAGGGAACAGCCCTGCAAGGAAACGACCGCTGCAACTAGGAGAGAGGGAACCAACCCGGGTAGGACGCGCCACTGCATAGGTCGCCGGTATCCTTTCATTATTGTGACTGATTGTTTTGGCTGTCTTTATAGCAGTACGACCGGGGTAACTCAAACGGCCCCGGCCCCCTGTGCCCGGCGCCAGAGACCGAAACCGGCCCCCAGCAGACAACCGCTGACCAGCCCCGCCAGATGCGCCGCATTGGCCACCACACTGGAGAGCCCCACAAAACAGATCACCATCCAGGCCAGCATGAAGATGACAATTTCCCGGCGCAGGGGGTAACCGGATTTGGGATTCACCTTGCCGTAAATCCACAGATAGCCAAGCAGTCCGTACACCACCCCGGACAAACCACCGAACATGGGGCCGGTATGGAAAAACTGGGCCACATTGGCGGTGATGCCGGTGACCAGGGTAACCAGCACCAGCTGGCCACTGGACTGGAAGCGCTCGATCAGGCGCCCCAGGTCCGACCACCAGAGCAGATTGAACAGCAGATGCAACAGGGAAAAGTGCAGCAGCATGGGGGTCACAAGCCGCCAGGGCTGGCTTTCCAGCCCGTCCAGCGCCGCCGGGAATAACAGCGCCCGGTAGACACCATCTCCCATCAGATACGGCGTCAGGTATACCAGCACGCTGACAATCAGCACGATGCGTGTGACCCAGCCCAGGCTGGCAAACCAGCCCCCGGACATGAGTGGCTGGGGCCGACCGGTGAGGGGCTCCACCGGCTGGCGACCCTGCTGATGCCTGAGATCGGTAATCAGCTCTTCCAGCAAGGCCTTGGCAGGGTTGTACTGGGCCGGGTCCTGCAGGTCGATAATCTGCTCACCGCCCTCTTCCCGGCGCACTACCGAAAAGCCGTTCCGCTTGAGGGTGTGCTCAAACAGCTCGGCCAGTTCCGGTTGCGGGGTGCGGATCAGTTCCATGTGAGTTCCTTGAGGGTCTCGGTACGTTGCAGGCTATCCAGCTCAGCCAGGGTTTCCACCTGCTGCCAGAAACAGTCCCAGTCCCGCCGGCATTGTTCCAGCAGGCGAGCAAAGGCCGGCACATAATCATTGTAGTCACTGACACCGTTTAGCTGGGCATTGTTCAACGGCCCGTCAAAGTACCCCTGATAACCGGCCAGGGCCGGCAGGCTCTGTTGCTCGCGGGCAAAGCGCTCCCGGGCCTGCTGCTGGATGCGGGCTTTCTCGAGGGCCATGACCGCCTCGTCCTGCTCGCTGGCATACAGCTGCTTGAGCGCCTCACGGGTATCGGTGACGATGGCCAGAAAAGCCTGGCGTACCTGCTCACGACGCTGCCAGAAATTGGCCGGCAACGGCGTACCAGTGGCGGCAAAGAAATCCACCACGCCCTCACGACCCACCAGGGTGGCCAGGGATTCATTGAAACGGGTGTCGTTCTTGATATACAGGCGCCGGTGGGCCAGCTCGTGGATCAACAGTTCCGCCAGGGCCGGCTCAGAGCGTTGCAGCATGGGCGTGGTCAACGGATCGGCAAACCAGCCGAGGGTGGAATAGGCAATAGCGCCGCCCACGTAGGTATCCAGCCCTTGTTCGCTGAGGCGGGCGGCCGCCTTTTCCGCCGCCGGGCGCTGGAAATACCCCCGGTAGCTGACACAGCCAATCAGCGGGTAACACCAGGTTTTGGGCGTCAGTGACCAGGCCGGTGCCGCCAGCACATTCCACACCACGGCGTCCTGCTCCAGGGCCACGTACTGGTGATAGACATCCTCGGCGGGCAGCGCCAAATTGTCCCCGGCAAAGCGTACCACCTGCTGGCTGAACAGCAGGGAATGGGCAATCTGTGGAGGGGTTTGGGGGTCCGCCAGCACCGCCTCCAGGGGTTCACGCTGGCCCATCAGCGACAAATGTCCTTTGGCGGCCTGGCTGTAATAGCCAAGCTGGCAACCGGCAAGCAGCGTCATAGCCGCCAGCGTGACACCCCGTAATACCCTCATGATCCGGGATCAGGCCCGGGACATGAATTTGCGCTCAGCGGTGTTCACCCGCACCTTTTCCCCTTCCACGATATATTCCGGCACCTGCACCACCAGCCCGGTATTCAGGGTGGCCGGCTTGGTGCGTGCGGAGGCAGAGGCCGCTTTCATGGCCGGGGCGGTCTCGGTGACTTCCAGCACCACCGACGCAGGCAGCTCCAGGCCGATCACCGCATCGTCCACCCGCAGCGCCAGCAGACCTTCGGTGTTTTCAGTAATAAAGGCCAACTCGTCGGCAATGTCCTCGGCCTTGAGCAGGTACTGTGAGAAATCCTCGTTATCCATGAAGATGTAATCATCCCCATCCACATAGGAAAACTGCACCGGCCGGCGCAGGAGTTCCACGGTGGTTACCTCATCATCCCCCTTGTAGCGTTCTTCAAACTTGGGTCCACCGCCCACCGCACTGGCTTTCACCCGATACAAGGTCGCCGCCCCCCGGGCCGAGGGCGACTGCACCTCGATCTGGCGAATGGCGTAAAGGGTACCGTTGGCTTCGATAACGTCGGATTTCTTCAGATCGCTGGCGCGGGTCATGGCAGGGCAATGTCCTTGTGAATAAAAAGACATGGTATCCGAGCTTAAAGGTGTGGCGCCAGATAACAGGGATGAGGAATACAGTTGACAGTGGACAGTTGATAGTTGACAGCCAAAAGAAGGAAAACTCTTCTCTGTTTGGAACCGCACCCAAATGCTAAGCGCGGCCTCAAGCATTGAAAACAAGGACAAAAATCAACCGCGAGCTGTCAACTATCCACTATCAACTGTCAACTGCTCCGCCACCTTCCCATGTGCCGCCTCACACAGCTCCTTCCGGTCCGTGCCCTGAGCCGATACCGGTTCGCAGAAGTGCAGGCGCACGCGGATTCGGTTGCGCAACAGCATGGCCCAGAGATGATGGTGGAATTCGTCGTCACCGATGAAGGCCATGGCAGCGTCCGGGGCGCCGCTGTCGTCCAGGTAGCGCACCGCCAGGGGTTGTACCGGCACATCGGCCATCAACGGCGCATCGAACAGCTGCGGAAAGAAACGGCGCAGGCCGGTGCCATCGGTGGTGGTGCCTTCCGGGAATACCAGCACGGTGTGGCCCAGCTTCAGGCGGTCGGCGATTTCCCGGGCCTTGCGGCTGGACTCACCGCTGCCCCGTTTGATGAACAGGGTGCCCGTGGCCCGGGCCAGGGTACCGATTAGCGGCCAATCCCCCACTTCCGCCTTGGACAGAAAATACAGATGTCGCTGACTGGCGATCAACGGGATATCCAGCCAGGACACATGGTTGCTGACCAGAAATACCGGGGCATCGACCGGGCTGCCGGTGACGGTGAGCTCCACGCCGAGGATACCCAGAAAACGACGGCACCAGCGCTGTTTGGCCGCCAGCACCACGGGGCGGTAAGGCGACCAGAATGCCCCCAGCAGAAAGGCCAACACAAAGCCCCACAGCAGATAAAGCACGATGCGGGCAACCCGGAACATCCTGCGTAGTTGCGGCCAGAGGCCGCTGCCCTCATAAGGACTGACGCTGACGCTATCGTTCATTGCTTTCCAGAGTCATAAGCGTTTGCCACCCAGATCAGGCGCCCCCAAAACCGTTGGAGCTTTGCTCGCAAAGCGAAGGGTTCAGTAAGCACCAAGTGCTTCCCCCTCATTCGCCATGCAAGCATGGCTCCAACGGCCTGGACCGGACGCTATTTCTATACGATGCCCCTCAAACCGCTTGGGCGGGCTGCAAGAAATGCTGCACATAACGGGCGGGCAGATCATCCACCGCCATCAACACGAAGAAATCCAGGCAATTGAAATCCGGGTCCCAGCAGGGCTCGCCGCAGACCCGGGCCCCCATGCGCAGGTAGGCCTTGAGCAACGGCGGCATTTTCACATTGTCGTCGTCGGCACTGCCCGGCAGCCGCTCCAGGCGCAGGTGCGGCTGGACCCGCAGCGTGGCATCACTCAGGTGGCGCTGACTGATGCGCCGCTGAATGGCGGCCACATTGTAGCCCTCGCTCAGGGCAATGCTGGCGCAGCCCAGCAGGTAACGCACATCGTTTTCGAGCATGTACTGGGCCAGCCGGGCCCACAGCACGGTAATTACCGCGCCACCACGATGGGCGGGATGAATACAGGTGCGGCCAATCTCTGCTACCCGGCCATCCAGATGACGCAGCATGGACAAATCAAACTCGCCGCTGGAGTAGAAGCCGCCGGTGCGGTGCAGGCGCTCACCGGGCAACACCCGGGTGTAGCCGACGATCTCGCCACTCTGGTTGTCACGTACCACCAGATGCAGACAGTGTTTATCAAAGCGATCCCGGTCCAGTCCGAAAGGCGCGCTGAAGCTGGCACCATATTCCTGGGAGAAAATACGGTAGCGCAAACGCTGGACCTTGATGATTTCCCGTCGGGAGCGGGTGAAGTAGGCACTGAAGCGCCCGGCATTTTCCGCATCCGCCGCCATGTCCCGGGGGAAACGGAGAATATCGGCAGTGGCCGTAAACGGCTTGGTCAGGGCCCCTCTTAAATGGGGGCTCAGTGCTTTGATCTTTCCTGCGGCTTGCGCAAGCATAGTGTACTCCACTGGCAGTTTCGGGCAGTTTCGCCAGTGGACGTGGCACAGTAGTGACGTTTGAGTGACAGTTGTGCGACAAGGGTTAAAAGCAATTAATAGTTAATAATGAATAGTTAAGAGCTGCGCGGGAGTGGCACGGTGGTTGCTGAAACCCATGAGGCCGCGCGCAAAGGCGGGAAGTGAAAAGGAGACCCTATGGACAAGCCTGTCATTGCTACCCGGTTTCCCTATCCGTTGCCGGTGAAGAAAGGGGAAAAGGTATTCTGGTGTGCCTGTGGCCGCAGCGAGAATCAGCCGTACTGTGATGGCAGCCACAAAGGCACCGACATTACCCCGATGGCCTACACCGCACCACGGGACAAGATCGTGTTCTTCTGCGGCTGCAAGCACAGCGCCAAGGGGCCGATTTGCGATGGCAGCCATTCGAAGATAGTTGACAGTTGATAGTGGACAGTTAACAGCTAAAAACCTCGCGATTGCGTTGTGATGCTTGATGAAGCAAAGAGGCCGCGTCCAAAGATTGGGCGCGGCCTCTTGCGTTTCAAATGAAGACAGCCGTTCGCGCGCAGCTGCCAACTATCAACTGTCCACTGTCAATTACCTTCACCCCGTGTTGCGCAGCCCCGCCGCAATACCCGCGATGGTCACCATCAACGCACTCTCCAGGGTTTCATCTCCGTCCTGCTGGCGCAGGCGGGCCATCAGTTCTGCCTGGAGAAGATGCAGAGGGTCCGTGTAAGGGTCGCGGACACGGATGGACCAGCGCATCACCGGGTTGTTGTCCAGCAGGTCTTCACGTCCAGTGAGCGCAGACAAGGCGTTCACCGTGCCGGTGAGCCGCTCGCGTAACACCTCGCCCAGGCGGGCAAGATCCGCGTCCTCCCCGGCCAGGCGCTGCTCATACCAGGCCGCCACGCGCAGATCGGCCTTGGCCAGCACCATTTCCAGCATGTCCACCACACCCTGGAAGAACGGCCATTGCGCCACCATTTCCTGCACGGTGCGGTTCTGCTCCGGGTCTGCCTGAGCCGCCTCCAGCGCTGCCCCGGTGCCCAGCCAGGCGGGCAGCATTAAGCGGATCTGCGTCCAGGCAAAGACCCAGGGGATGGCTCGCAGGGAGCTGATGCCGGCATCCTTTTTTCGCCGTGCCGGGCGACTGCCCAGGGCCAGTCGGGACAGTTCGGTCTCCGGGGTAACCGTGCGCAGATAACGCACCAGCTCCGGCTCCTCCTGGACCACGCTGCGGTAGCCGGCCACGGAGACGTCGGTGAGCGTCTGCATCTGTTCCCGCCATTGCGGTTTCGCCGCCCGGGGGGGCAACAGGGTGGCTTCCAGGGTGGCGGCCACATATTGCGCCAGGTTGAACACGGCCACCGCCGGGCGACCGTATTTGAAGCGGATCACTTCCCCCTGTTCGGTGACGCGAATGCGCCCGGCCACGGAGCCCGGCGGCTGGGACAGCAACGCCATGCGGGTGGGCGAGCCTCCCCGGGAGATGGAACCACCCCGGCCATGGAACAGGGTCAATGGAATCTGGTGCTCGGCAAACAGGGCGGTGAGCTTTTCCTGGGAGCGGTACTGGGCCCAGGCGGCACCGAGAAAGCCCGCATCCTTGGCGGAGTCGGAATAGCCGATCATCACTTCCTGGCCCCCGGCCACTCGCTGGCGATAGAACGGCACCGCCAACAGGGCCGACATGGTGTCCTCGGCGTTGTCCAGGTCATCCAGAGTCTCAAACAGCGGCACCACACGCATGGGTTCGCTGACCCCGGCGATCTTCTGCAGCAGCATCACCGCCAGCACATCCGAGGGGGCCCGGGCCATGGAGATCACATAGGCACCCAGCCCTTCGCTGCCTTGCTCGGCAATCACCCGGCAGGTGGCCAGCACTTCCGCCACCTCGTCGCTGCATTCCTCACTGCGGTAAAAGCCGTCATCAATCAACGGGCGACGGGCCTGCAGTTCCTCTACCAGGAAGGCCTGCTTGCGCTCCTCCGGCCAGTCGGCGTAGCTGCCCAGCTGCAGATAGCGGGTCACCGCATCCACCGCATCACGATGACGGGTGGATTCCTGGCGAATATCCAGACAGAGCAAGGTAATGCCGAAGCAGTTGAGCCGGCGCAAGGTGTTTTTCAGGTCGCCATCGGCGATATCGCCCAGCCCGACTGCACGCAGGGAGCGGTCGATCAGTTGCAGGGGAGCCAACAGCTCCTCGCGGCGCTGGAACCCCTCGCCTTCCGGCACCGGCAGGTTTTCCACCCGCGCTTCCATCTGCCGGCGGGTCAACTTCAGCCGCTGGCGCACCTGGCGCAGAATCACCCGATAGGGCTCGTGGCTGTGACCGGTTTCGGCCAGCAACTCGTCGCTGGCCGTTTCCATGGACAGGTCCGCCAGCAGGTTTTCCACATCACGCAGATACAGGTCAGCGGCCATCCAGCGGGCCAGCAGCAACACTTCCCGGGTCACCGGCGCGGTCACGTTGGGGTTGCCGTCCCGGTCCCCGCCCATCCACGAGGCCAGTCTCACCGGCGCCCAGTCCGCGGGTGGCTGGGGCAGCCCTTGCTCGGCCAGCTCCCGCTCCAGTTGCCGAACCATTTCCGGTACCGCCTGCCACAGGGACTGCTCAATGGTGGCGAAGCCCCACTTGGCCTCGTCCACCGGGGTGGGCCGTTCGCGGCGGATTTCATCGGTGCTCCAGGCGGCCAGGATCAGGCGGTAGAGCTTTTCCCTGCGAAAGGCCAGTTCATCGTCGGTCAGGTCCGGGCGGTCCAGTTCACCGAGCAGATCCGCCATCTGGTCGTACTTGCGGATCAGGGTACGGCGGGTTACCTCCGTGGGGTGGGCAGTGAGTACCAGCTCCACTGACAGATCCCGCAGGGTGCCTTCGATCACTCCACTGGCAATCTGCTCCTCCTGCAGGCGCTGCAGCACATCGCGAATCCCCTGATCACCGCCCGGATCCCCGGGGTAACGCTGATGCTGACGGTGCAGACGCTCGCGGTGGTGTTGCTCGGCAATGTTGCTCAGGTTGAGAAACTGGCTAAAGGCCCGCGCCACTTCCAGCAGGGTGGCATCATCCAGGGGCGACAACAGATCGCGCAGGGACGACAGCGCCGCCCCCTGTTCTCCGCGGGTGGTTACCGAGGCCTGACGGATGGTTTCGATGGTCTGGTACAGATCCTCTCCGGCCTGCTGGCGCAGGCACTGGCCCAGCAAATCCCCCAGCAAACGCACATCATCTCTCAGCGGCGTGTTGACACTGTTATCCACGGTGACTCCTTCATGACTGCAGGACGGTATGGCCTTCTTTATGCCTGAGCCCATTGGCCTTGGCCATGACATCGGCAAAAAAACGCATTTTTAACAACATTCCCGTGCCGGACATCTTTATTCCGGAGAGGCCCTGACGCAACATAGGCTCCATAAATAACCGGGGATCGATGAATCATGACGACTTCCAGCCGTATCACCTCGGATCAGGGTGTGGTGATCATGCAGTACCTGGCCCGGGCCCTGTTTGCCGCCCTGGCCGTGATTTATTTCCACCATGCGGACAACTTCTTTTTTACCCTGCCCAAGGCCACCCCCTGGCTGCTGTTTGCCGCCTATGTGGGCCTGCAGTTGTTACTGGTGTTCTGGCGACCGGCCAATGGCGATGCGTTCGCTTCCGGCCTGGATCTGCTGACCCTGGGTATCGTACTGCTGCTGGACCCGGGCAATCCGCCGCCCACCATGGCGCTGCTGTTTATCGCAGTGCTCAGCAACGGCCTGCTGCATGGCATTAAACGTTTTCTGATCATGCTGGCCGGTGCGGAAATCGTGCTGGCCTTCGTGTTGCCAATCCGGCTCAGTTATGTGACCACGCCAACAGCCTCGGCGAGCCTGTTCCTGGTCATCGCCCTGAGTGCCTGCATGCTCTATTTCGGGCTGATGATCTGGCGCAACCAGGCCCTGGCACGGGCGGCCCTGGAAGCCACCTGGCGGGATCCGGACACGGATTTCATCAGCCGCGAGGCACTGGTCAGCACCGCCGGCTGGCTGGTGCCACTTCACGACCGGATTTCCTCGCCCCTGACCCTAGCGTTGGTCCGACACGACGAGCTGCCCCAGCTGGCCAACCGGGTGGCTCACCGCATCCGTCGCAGTGACGTGGCGGCCCGCTACGATGAACAGCATCTGGCCCTGCTGCTGCCCTGCACGGCCACCGCCGCCGCCGAGCAGCTGCTTAACGATCTGCGCGACCGCCACCCTGGGCTGCGCGCCGCCATCATGACCTTGAGCGATGGCGATGCGGCCCTGGAGCAGGCCCTGGCTCACCTGCAGAGCTCCATGGCCCGCACCCGGGACGACAACGACCACTGGCTGGCCCACGCCCCGCCCATGCATTGAGTGTCTACCGCGATGGAGTGAACGCGGGTCAGATACACAAGGCTCACACTGCCTTGCCGCGAAAGGCGATAAACTCGCCAAAAACGTGCAAGGCAGCCGTCATGTTCCGTCGTATCGCTCTGCTGGCGGGGTTGGTCACTCTCCCCTTTTCCAGCCCCCTCGCTGACACCGCCACCCCCCGTATTGTGGGTGGCGAACCAGCACCTGACCGCTGGCCGTGGATGGCCCAGGTGGCCGTGGATGATCCCAGTGTGAGCGGCTATCTGCTCTGCGGCGCCAGCCACCTGAGCCCGGAATGGCTGGTGACTGCCGCCCATTGCATGGAATACCTGAACGGCGATCCCGCGGAAGAGAGTCGTACCTTCGTGTTTATCGGCGACCGGGATCGCAATAACATTCCGCAAAACGGCATCCCTGTCAGACGAATCCTCATTCACCGTCAATACCAGAACCTGAACCGCGACCTGGCCCTGCTACGTATCGATACCCGCAACAACACCCGCTGGCCCAGCATTATCAGCGAGGAACGTTTTGAGGCGCTGGAACAGCAAAACACTGCTGAGCTGGATGAGTCTGTGACAGCTCTCGGGTGGGGGGACACCGGGAATGGCAGCCTCAGCAATGTGTTGCAAGAGGTGCAACTGGACTACATCCCCCAGCAACGATGCCGTGCGCTCTCAAGCCTGACCATCACCGACTTTGCCGTGTGTGCCGCCGAGCTGAATCCTCAGGACGGTGTCCAGCAGGATTCCTGCTTCGGTGACAGCGGCGGCCCCCTGTTTCTGGGCCGTGATCCTCAACCCTGGCTGGTGGGCCTGACCAGTTTCGGCCTGCGCAACTGCGCCACCGGTGCGCCGTCCGGTTATACCCATTTGTCCGCGGAGACCCGGGAGCTGGAAGTATTGACCGCTCTGGAAGGGATTCCGCTGGTGGATCTACTCCCCGAATGGACAACACCACCACCGCAGTACTATTACCAACCCCCCGGCGGCAGCCAGACCCTCACCCTGGCCCTGAAGAATAGCAGCCAGGAAAACCCTGCCACTGACCCGGCACTGGCCTTCAGCCTCAGCGGTAACACGGTGGCCAGTGGCGACTGGTCCGGGTGCGGCGGCTTGCTCTCTGGCAACCGCTGTCGCCTCGCAGACAACCTGTCCGCCGAGGGCAGCCTTATCCGGGATCTGGTCATTGACGGTAACGGCGGCGCCGATCAGGTGGTGACCGTGGGCATCACCGCCAGCGCCATCGAGGATGATTACCGGCGTCGTAATAATCGCATTGAGCAACGAGTGGTGTTCTCCGACAAGCCGGACCTGGCCCTCTCGGCAGTCCAGCAGAGTGGCAGTGCCAATGAGACCCGGGTCGTCGTCACGCTCACTAACCGCTCCACGATCAATCTTGCTGGCAATGGTGAGGTCCGCTTTGCCCTGCCAAGGAACACCACCTTGAGCAACGCCGACGCACTGGGTTGTTCACTGTCCAACCCGGTACGCTGTCCGGCAGGCAATGTCCCCGCCTCGTCCAGCCGAACCCTCAACCTGATTTTTGCTTCGGATACCGGTGACAGTCAGAGCATCACCTTGAGCGGTTTCTCTGCTGACGGGGATGTACCCAATGATAGCGACTCCCGTGTCACCCTGACCCTGCGTTACCCTTCAGCGGCCCCGGCCCCAGGCGGTGGCAGTAGCGGCTTTGGCGGTGGTGGTGGTGGCGCACCAGGCCTTCTCACTGTGCTGGCCGGGTTGCTGCTGGCGTTGCGCGGCCTTCCTGCAAAAAAACAACAGCGCCAGCCCCTCCCTATCCCGTTGGAGCCTTGTTCACAAGGCGAAGGCCATTCGCTTTGCGAGCAAAGCTCCAACGGAGTCTGACGCTGTCGCTACTGCTCACGACGAAACTGCGGCAGCGACGCCAGAATATCCAGGGCATGACGACGCTTCTCCGGGTCGAACAGATCCACGGTTACCATCAGTTCATCCACTTCCACGGTATCCAGCAATTGATCCAGCTCCCCCTGAATCGTGCTGGCAGTCCCCAGCAATTGCAGGGCCAGAAAGCCTCTGACCCCGTCTTCTTCCTGCGGATTCCATAGGCCCTGCATGCTCTCCACTGGCGGACGCATCCACAGGGGCTGCCCCCGGAACAGGGACAGAATGCGCTGATAGCTGGTGGTGGCCAGAAAACGGGCCTCCTCATCGGTTTCCGCCGCCACCGCCGGTACCGCCAGCATGGCGTAGGGCTTGTCCAGCTGCGCCGACGGCTGAAACTGCTCCCGGTAGAGACGCAACGCCTCGCGGTACAATCGCGGCGCAAAGTGCCCGGCAAAGGCATAGGGCAACCCCCGCTGGGCCGCCAGCTGGGCACTATAGAGGCTGGACCCCAGCAACCAGATCGGCACCTCGGTGCCGGCACCGGGAATGGCGTTGACCGACCGGGAACGATCCAGCGGCCCCAAAAGCCGCTGCAATTCGGCCACGTCATGGGGGAACTGCTCGGCACCCAGACCCTCACGGCGCAGAGCGCGGCTGGTCATCGGGTCGGTGCCTGGGGCCCGCCCCAACCCCAGATCAATCCGGCCGGGATGCAGGATTTCCAGGGTCCCGAACTGTTCGGCGATAACCAGAGGCGGGTGGTTAGGCAACATCACTCCACCGGAGCCCACCCGGATGGTCTCCGTGGCATTGGCGATATGACCGATCAGCACCGCGGTGGCCGCACTGCTGATGCCCTCCATGTTGTGATGCTCGGCCAGCCAGAAGCGTTTGAAGCCCAGAGCTTGCGCATGGCGGGCATAGGCCACGCTGTTAGCCAGGGTCTGCCCAATGGTGTCGCCCTCACGGACGGAGGCCAGTTCCAGCAGGGAAAACGGCAGGGATGCGGCCACAGAGTGCTCCTTGATGGCAGCCAGAGAGATTGAGTCGGGCTCACAGTAACATGCATGAGCGCCACCCTGAATCAGGTTCGCGCATGCCGGGCCTGTGGCGGCCACAGAGCCGGAAAAGCGCCCTCCCCTTGGCGGCAGGCCCGGCCCGTCTTGTTTGCCCTGGCACCGCCCTATATTCTCCCCGGTTTGCTGATCATTCCGGGAGAACGCCTTGAAGACCACGCCGAGTTACCGCGCCGATATCGAAGGGCTACGTGCGCTGGCCGTTGTCCTGGTGATTCTCTATCACTATGAGGTTCCCGGCATCACCGGCGGTTTTATCGGTGTGGATGTGTTCTTTGTCATTTCCGGGTTTGTGATCACCCAGCTTCTGCAGCGGGCGTTTGAAAAAGGCACCTTCCGGTTTCGCGATTTTTACGCCCGTCGTATCCGCCGACTGGTGCCCCTGTTCCTGCTAGTGTCCACGGTCACCTTCCTGATGATCTCACCCTTCTATATCGGCGATGCCTACTACATCTTTGCCAAGAGCTGGCTGTCCTCCCTGGTGGGCCTGAGCAACATCTACTATTTCCAGGAACTGAGCCAGTACTTTGCACCGGAAACCCGCTCCCTGTCCCTGCTGCACACCTGGTCGCTGGCGGTGGAAGAGCAGTTCTACCTGATCTGGCCGCTGGCCCTGTACCTGGCCTACCGCTTCGGCAAGGGCCGCGATGGCCACTGGCCGTTCCGCATCACACTGGCAGGTACCTTTGCGCTGTCCGTGTATCTTGCCAGCGCCCACCCTGCTGCCGCCTACTACCTGCTGCCCGCCCGGTTATTCGAGTTTATGCTGGGCACCGGCGTGGCCCTGTTCAGCCGTCAGCTTCCGGCCTTGAACCGACCCAGTGCCGAGATCTTGGCAGGCCTGGGGCTGGCCATGATCATCGCCACCGGCCTGCTGCTGACCAAGCACGATCATTTCCCCGGCTATAACGCCCTGTGGCCCACCCTGGGCACCGCCATGGTGATCTATGCCGGCCTGCACCAGACACGCACTCTTACCGCCCGCCTGCTCAGCCTGCCGGTGATGGTATTTCTGGGCGGCATCTCCTACTCCCTGTACCTATGGCACTGGCCGCCGGTGGCATTGCTGCACTACCAACTGATTGAACTGACCTGGGCGAACCGCCTGGGACTCATCCTTGTGGTCGTGGCGCTGTCTTGGCTGAGCTACCGCTTTGTGGAGAATCGGTACCGGCACCGCCCCTGGAGTTTCAAGAAATCCTTCATGGTGTTCATCTTCGTGCCGCTGCTGATCATCTGGGCCATCCAGTCCACCATCCGCATCGCCGATGACCTGAGCTTCCGCATCTCCGAAGAACGTCGCGAGCTCTACACCATCATCGCCCAGAACAATGCCGCCGATCTGTACAAACGCTGCTTCAAGGGTGATCCGACAGAATTCAACAAGGGCAAGGCCTGCCTGTTCGGCGCCGAACCGGAGAACGGCCAGCCGGACGCCATGCTGATCGGCGATTCCCATGCCATCGCCCTGCTGGGTTTCGTTGAGCAACTGATTGGTGAGCGCCATTCCATGCTGGTGGTGACCCGCGCTTCGACGCCTTTCGTAATCCCCGAACACTCGGCCAACGCCTTCGGCGACCCGGAAAAAACCGAACGCAACATCGCCCTGGCCGAGTACCTGCAACAACGCCCCATGACCGTGTTCGTCAATGCCTGGTGGAGCGCTTACCTGCAAAGTGATGCCTTCCAGCGCTATTTCGTGGACACCGTGGCCTGGCTTCACAGCCAGGGCCACAACGTTATCCTCATTGAGGACGTACCCGAGCTGCCCTCCTCGTCCTATGCGGAATGTCTGTTGAAAAATATGGACGACTGCTCAATTGATGCAGTGGAGGCGGAAGCGCAATTGAGCAATTTCAATCGCTTCAAGCAAACCGTACAGGCACGTTTCCCGGATATCACCTGGATTAATCCGAAAAAAGTCCTCTGCGATGAAAGCCGCTGCCAGACCGTATTGAATGGCATCCCCCTATACCGGGACGAAAGTCATCTGAACCACGTGGGGTCCACAGAGATTGGTCGGGTTTATCTTGAGCGGTTTGGCAATCCGCTGGATCGAGAAGTGAAACAAGAAGCCCCGGAATAACCGGGGCGACTTACAAGATGTGTGCTTTTATGGGCAGTATTCAGCGATCAGATCGCTGTCATTGGTTGCCCACTGGGTAATGGCGCCACCGTTTCGCATCGAGATATAGTCCACCCGGTCAGTATTATCATTGATACGGAACAGGGTATCGTTCTCGAACAGGATTTCCCGTTGCGCGCCCGCTTCCGCATAACGCATTCGTTGCGGCTCAAGAGACTCGGTGTCGCTATCATCGTCATGAATCACCCCCACAAGCTTGGGGTAACGGTTCGTGTTATTGGTACCGATGAATGCCTCAGTACATACCCGGCTGGCTACACCACTCTTCACCACCGTCAGGCTGTCGCCGTTATCGGCCATGGCCTGAACATCATTGAAAAAGGTTTCAACCCCAGGCTCCATAAAGTCCAGAGTTTCATAGGCGAGGACATGCGCCAGCTTGTCAGGCCCTGACAAATTCGTCTCGATCAGGATCATGTCATCCATATCCAGACCATCACGGGTCACGAAGATTATCTGGCGCTTAATCAGCGGATCCCCCGTCGGAATCTCAACGCGAACGCCGTTGATGCTTGGATCATCAAAATCGACTTCATAGCTGGCTGTCGCCATATCCACCGACCAGCCATCAATAAACTCGCCGGCATCCGGGTCTGCACCGGTATCACCCGCAGCAATACCAATCACCGTGCCTTCGCGGTGATAACTTACAACCTCACGTGCAGGGAACAAGGACCATTCCGATCCACCATCCCTGGAATAGGCGATTTCCGAACTAACGCCATATTCCATATCAAGAATCCGGTCGCGAACCGGGATATTGGCGCGGTAATCAATCGTGTTGTCAGGCAGTGGCATGGCAAAGATTGCCTTCTGTGCAGCGTCATTGCCGTAGGTAGCAATCCAGCTTTCAAGTTCAGCTCTCAGCTCCGCACCAAAGTCTTCATAAACATAACTCTCGTCTTCGAGAGTGAGGAAGTTATCATTGAGGAAACCATCTGCAACATCCTGAGAAAGATCCTCAAGAACAACCAGTGCCGGGCTCCCCTCAGCACTTCCCACCTTTGCAAATGCGCCCAGAAGCGCCGCATAAAGATCATCAAGTGCAATAGTCTGACTGTTGGGCGCAGGCATTTCGGAAAGAATTTCCGGCGGGTAATTGATTGAACGCAAGCCACCGCTGAACAGTTTGGCCACAGCATCGTTCATCAGCTCGACACGCTCGGCATCCAGCGGGAATGATCCCTTATTGAGTGCCAGCTGCCAGGCCAGCTCGGTCAACGGAGTAACCGCTGTGGAAGCCGGATCTGTCGTCATGGCATGCAGCTTGGAGCCCTCAGCAAGGGCCACTTCACCGGCCGCTTCATCGAAATAACTGCTACTGGCTCCGGCAGTGACTTCAACAATCGCTGGCTCAAGCTGGCTGTAGGTTACCGTGATCTGCGCTTTACCGTTCTCATCGAGGGATCCTTCACCAATAACCTGCTCATAGTCAGCAGCATAAATCGTGACTGTCGCATCGGTAATTCTGCCAAGCGACGCAGAGATAGTAACGGTTTCAGTCAGGGTGCTTCCTGACCCTCCTCCTGAGTCACCGCCTCCGCCAGAGGAGGCCGGAGGATTACTACCACCGCCTCCACCGCCACAGGCAACAAGGAGCACCCCCAGAAAAGCAACCAAAAAATATTTGAAAGCCTGCTTCATATAACACCATCAGTTGATTTTTAATTTTCAGGTAGATCAATACTCTGCCGTTCTTTATGGCCGACAACCGTGGGAGGGTACTGAGGAACAGTCAGGAATACAGTGATTCGATGCATGAAAGCTGATTACAGTGAAAATTTGCGAAATAGACTACGGCGCCGTAAGAGATTGCTTACAAAGTAGCGGGAGATAGCGGGGAAAGTAGAGTGAAAATAAAAAAACCAGGAAAAACGAGATACTCATGAATTAAAACCAAGAGAAGCCATAATGCGGGTACGCGCGTTCCATTGAGCAATGATGCCGAACTGTTTTAAGGACCCTCTCTCCACAGTTTTCCTTTGATCCCACAAACAAGCACAAAGGGGTCAGGTCGCCCATTTTCCACACAGGCTATCCGAGATATCTCCAAGCAATAATCAGCATTGACTGATATTTCTTATCCTGGCTAGACCGCACTATCACCTAAAAATATTGGGAGATAGGAATGGCTCGGCCGGTACGTCTCGAATTCTCTGGTGCTTTATATCATGTAACCGCCCGCGGCAATGCGAGACAGGACATTTATATCGATGACAAGGATCGACGTGATTTTCTTGACATCCTTTCCTGCTGCACCAAAACCTATCACTGGCAATGTCATGCCTATTGCCTGATGAGCAACCACTACCATCTTCTTATCGAAACCGGCGATGCCAATTTGTCAAAAGGAATGCGGCATTTAAACGGTGTCTATGCTCAATATTTCAACAAACGTCATAGGCGTGTAGGTCATCTGCTACAAGGTCGATTCAAGGCAATTTTGGTAGAGAAGGAAGTTACCTGCTCGAACTGGCGCGTTATATTGTCTTGAATCCCGTACGCGCACGCATGCTTCACTCTGCTGCTGAGTGGCCCTGGAGCAGCTATCGCCCTACTGCAGGGTTGGCTGAACCCCCTCCCTGCCTGACAACCGAATGGATATTGCAAGCTTTCAGCGACACTGTGAATAGCTCTCGCAGAGGCTACAGGCAGTTTGTTGCCGAAGGCAGCAACCAGCCATCTCCCTGGGAGAAACTGCGCAACCAAATTTATCTTGGCTCAGACCAGTTTATTGAAGCGGTACAGCGCCACCTTGACCCCAACAGGAAACTAACTGAAACCCCAAGGCCACAACGACTAAAGCCGATTAAACCCCTGTCTCACTATCAAGAAACATACAAAAACCGGAACCAAGCCATGGCTCGCGCTTGGCTTGATGGGCATTACTCGCTATCCCAAATTGGAGAGCACTTCGGCTGCGGACGATCAACCGCAAACCGAGCGGTTAAAGCCTTTCGTAGGAAATGGGAGACCTGCCCCCCATGGTTCGTGCCCCTTAACCCCTGCCCTTACGAGCAGCGGCCCATGACTCGGAGCTTCGGCGGGGTGCTACTCCCTTACCGAATAGCGGACTTCCACCGCTTGATTTACCGCCAGCTTGGCCCGGCGCTCTGCGTGTCCCCGATTACCTTGGTAAACCGAGCGGTCAAAGCCTTTCGTGGGAAGTGGGAGACTTGACCCTCATTGTGCGCTGATCATTTTTTTCGACTCCGTCTTTTCTTTACCTCGAGAAAAACCGAGACCAAGAAACAAAAAAGCACGATTGCCGAATTAATCCAAAAGTACTCATTCAGGCTAATATATTTACCTGTTCTAGCATTAATCATCGGGCTATTTAATAGCCAGTCAGCAACACTAACAACTATCATCATAACACCCAAGGAAAACATCAACGCTGCATTTGAAGAGAGCATTAAGCCAGACCTTGTTATAAACTCCAAAAGAACCCAAGCAAATAACATTCCTAAAAAATACAAAAAAAACGGCTCCATATATTCTCACTTATTCATCATTTGATCTGCATCTCTTACATTTCCAATAAAGCCACCCATTTCATGGGCCTGATTATATATACTCATCGCAGGGCCAGGCAAAAACCCTGGAGAAAAAGGTGGATTTTCAAATCCAAGGTAGCGGCCCGTTAGCCCATCTCTAAAACCTAGAACCATCGAACCACCAACCCATATTTTTCCCGCATTACCGACTCCAGTAAATACATTATTCGCCACTACATTTGCGCGCCAATACCCTTGGGCCACACTGCTTTCCAACTGCCACAATCTTGCTACGCCATTGGCCCCTAGGCTTTGTGCCCCTCTCAACCCAAGGTGAGATCCAACACCCGCCAAAAACTGCCCTTGCGTTGCAGCCCACCCAGCAGCACCTACACCTGCCGAAATGACCGCCGGCGCTGCCAACCCTCCGCCCAGTATCCCCCAACGCTGATTTCCTGCCTTATCGGCCGATTCCCCCGACACCTGCTCATAAAGATCGCGGAAGTCATAATAAGCCTCCCCCTCACCTAGCATCAGAATGTTCTGCGGGTCCGTGAAAGTCTGTGACAGCAAATTCGGCTCTTCTACCCCACCCGGGTACCAGCCGTTCTCCACATCCCACAGCTGCCACTTGTAGGCATCGAAGGTGCCATAATCATGGTCGGACGCTTCAAAGAAACCCGTGATCTGGCCATCCGTACTGACCAGAGCATTATCCGGATCAGACTGGGCAATCTGCTGCAGGAAGGAGGCCGCCTCCGGGTTTGCCAGGATGTTGCCGGCATAGTCCTCATCCACCTGCCGCATCCCTTCCAGCAACAAGGCAGACAGCGCTTCACTTTCGCTGATACCCTGCTTCTCTGCATAGGCCTTGGCCTGATCACGAATGGCAATGACTTCATTCTGGTGAAGCTGCCGGTTCCAGGTAGTACCCTGCTCGGCAATCCAGGCGCCTTGGGCATTACCAGAACTGGCGCCACCCACGATACGTGACAAAGCTCGCAGTCGCTCCGGGCTGTTACCCGCAAGATCCACCAACAAAGGCATCAGCATTTCGTTGATACCAGCAGCACTGGCGCCATCCGCGCCGCCCAGGGCCTCACCCACTGCCTGGTGAAGGGCAATCTTCAGGGCGCTACCGTCTTTCACGCCTTGAGCAATTCCCTGCTCACCCGCTTCGGTAAAGCCGGCAATCGCCTGTTGTAATTGCTCCGGATTCTCAGCGGCTACACTGCCGATTTCGGCCAGCAGGGTTAGCAGACGATCAGCTGCCTGGTCTTCAGGAACGCCCATGGTGTCCGCAAGAATCTTGCGCAGCGCATCGTATTCCGGGAAGCGCTTGATTTCTTCGGTGAGCTTGCGGGTCAGGCCGTGCTCGTGAATCAACACGCCCAGTTCGGTGATTTTTCTGTCGCCGAGCACTTTGATGACAGAAGTGACCATATCTTGTGGCATACCCAGCGTGGTCGACACATCGCGGGCAATTTCCATGCGGCCACGTTCCGTCACTAACCGATGATCCAACGTCAACTCAGCATCCAGGCCACCAGTAATCTCATCCCTGGTGATTTCCTGAACGTTGTCCGTATCACGGTTCAGGCCGGCCAAATCTCTGTTCTTATCGCTGTCTTCATCGCGAACAATGAGCGTTCCTTCACCCATCGTGGCACGAGTAATCCCTTCCTTGTCATGGCCATTGCGGTTCGCACTGAGTGTGGTGCTGCCCTGGGGCGCCTTTTGTTGCTCCTTCAGGTCCAGGGGATTGAAGCTGGTACTGACTCCCCAGCCGCTGTTGCTGCCACGGTCATAGTCCTGGATGTCCGTATAGGCGAAGGTGCCGGTGTCCAGAGTGAAGTTGTCCGGATCACCGCCGCTGATCACAGCACCATCCACCTGGGTATGGCCGTCTACTCTCAGATCAAACGCTTCCTCTCCATGGAAACTGCTGACCTGATCCACCCAGGCCCGTTCGCTGGAGCCCGAGGCCGTGTTGTAGCCACCATTGGCGCTGAAGCCCTGGCCGCCGCCGAGGTTGAGACCGCGGTTGCTATGCTCGCTGGTGCTGGTGTTCTGCAGGGAGGTGACAGAGAGGTTACCGGTATTCCCTGTTACCTCACTAGCCCAGACATTGCCCCCATGGATCGTGGTCTGATCCTTGACGTCCAGGTTCATCAAACCGTCCACGTTGACCGCACCATACTGCCAGTATTGGGACTGGCTCTGCTGTTCGCTGGATTGGGTGCCCAAGCCGCCGGACAGCGCATCTACTGCAGCGGCACCAGCCAGGTTACTGCGACTGCTGCTGGCAACTGTCAGAGTGGACGTATGGGTTTCCGTGCTGCTCTGGTTGCTATAGGTGTCGGCGACCGCTTCTACCGTGAAGCGGTCCACATCCAGATCCAGCCCACCGCCGTCATGAATATCCAGTCGACTGCCCTGGAGGGTCAGGGCATCACCCTTCAGGTTCATGCCACCCGCACCCAGCTGCACCTGGCTGCCCCGGTGGGTCAGCGCTTCACTGGTGCTGGTGTGTTCTGTGGTTTCCGTGGCCATTTGTACATCGCCGTAAAAACCAAACGACGGGGCATTCTCCACTGCACCGGATACCGAGGTAGCCGCCTGGATACCTACCGCCTGCTGCTGGAGCAGCGCCAATGTCAGGTTGGCTTCGTAATCGCTGATATCAGTGATACGGGGATCGTCCTTGGCGGCCTGCAATGCATCATAGGCCCGTTTTACATCCTCGGAGGCTTTTACGAAGTCATCTGCTGCATAGGCAGCATCCACGTAACTGTTACCAACGCCAGCCGTCAGGCTGGTATCTTCGTTGGTGGACTTATGGGTGGTTCGCTCATATTCCTGCGCGGCGCCAAAGCGCATTTCTCCACCGATATCGGCATCCAGGCCGCCGGCAATAAAATCACTGCCGATGACATTGACGTCACCATCCACCTGCATGTTAATCAGGCCGCTCACCTGCAGCAGGCTACCTAAGGCCTTGCCTTGCTCAAACAGGGTTTCTTGGCGATAACGTTCACCCTCAATACCAGCGTAGAGGCGCCCACGGTCATAACCACCGGTGAAATTATCGAACGAGTTACCGTAGCTGGCCTGGTAATCGCTGAGGGTTTCCAGCCCGGCAGCAAGATTCACATCCCCACCGGCTGTCATGGCCATATTACCGCCACTGAGAATCTGGGAAGCTACCGCTGTCATATCATTACTTGCGGACAGCGTAAGGTGTTGGTTATCCTGAACGACAGACTGGGTCAGGGTGACACTTTTGGTGCGCTGCTCTTCGCCTTCTCGTTTGATGCTGACATCGTCAGGAAGATCATCAGGGCCGGAAAAATCGCCGCTGAAGGCACCGGTCGCCGCGCCCGCCATCTGGGTAAGAGCACCACCTGCAGAGCCCAGATAATCCACGCCGAACTTTTCTTTCTCATAGTAAGACGAGTGGTGGTTTTCACCGGCGATGATGGAAAGATTGGCCTCATCATTCGTCAGAACTGTCTGACCATCCCGCGGATTAATCAAGGTGCCCGCCAGTAACGCCGTACTGCCCTGGACCTCAACCTCTCCCTCACCACCGTCCCGCAATCCCGAGACGGTAGAACCCTGAATATGCATGTCACCGGCGGATTGCAGGAGCAGGCTTCCCTGGGCATCCAGGTTCGAACCCTGGGAGGTGGCACTGTAACTACCGGATGCCTGTGTGTATCCCTTTTCCCCATTCAGTGCATTGGCCATTGTGGCCTTGGTCACATCCGCAAAATCCAGGGGATTAAAGGTGGCAAGCCCACCACCCAGGCCGAGCGTTGCCATGCTGGCGACCATGCCACCGATATCTGCCTTGGAGCTTTCCTTGTAGCTGTCGTACTGGTAGATGTCGTGGACGTCACGAATCAGCAAATTTGCCTGGTCGTTCGTCAACGTTTCTTTCTGGGTACTGTAGAGGCCCGCACTGGCTATCAAGTCTCCGCTTGCGGAAACGTCAGTGTTTTCAAGCGTAATGCCATTAAGTCCCATCATCTGCACATCCCCACCGGATTGAAAATTGGTTCCCTGGTGGGTTATTGACAGGGTGCTTTGCCCGCTTTGACGAGCGCTGATAGTGCCTTTTTTGGTTTTATGATGTTCGTGACTGTAGGTATTAGCGGCGCTGTCGAATGTCAGGCTACCCGCACTGGCAATGAGTGTATCGCCTTGTGATCGCACATCGGCGGCGGTAAAGGTAACATCCCCTTCAGCGGCTTCGTAGCCAACGAGCCTGCCCTGCTTGTCCTTGCTGGCATTGATAAGCACATCGCCCTGGGCGGCCAATTGCGAGCCAACAACATCCTGACGACTGGTTTCTGTCGTTTCGGTACGTTTTCTGCCAAAGCTGCCCTTGTCTTCTTCGTAGCTATAACGGTAATCCGAGTCCAGCGCCGCCAGAATACTGATATCGCCCTTGCCCATCAGCGACAGATCTTCCCCAGCCTCCAGCCGGCTGGCAATCACCGTCAGATCATTCCCGGACTCCATCACCACATCGCCGCCACCCGTAATCGACGAACCCTGCTGGCGCACGCTGCGCTGGATGTTATGGCTGGTTTCGCCGTCGTGGCGCACCTTGAAATCGTAGCTGTCGCTGTTGGCGACAGAGGCGACCAGCAGGTCGTTACCCGCTGAGAGCTGCACGCCGCCATCGCTGGCCAGGTCCGAGCCAATGAGACTGAAATCGTTGCCAGCACTGGCCAGCAGATTCATGGTGGCGGTGATTTCACTGCCGATATGGCGGACACGGGATTCGCTGAGCTTACCGCCATGGTAGCTGCCTTTTCTCCCGGATTGATCTGCCACGGTATCGACGACGATATCGCCTTCGGCATTGAGGGCAACATTGCCCCCCCGGATGCGACTGCCGGTGATACGGATATCTCCCTCGGCATCCAGATCAACAGAATCGGCCCCCTCAATGGTCGCAGCCGCCCCCATTTCGGTATGCCATTCCCGCCAGCCAGTTCCGTCCGTTATCTCGCTCTGATAGGCAAGCCGCCGATTAATAATGTCCTGGGCACTATTGAGCGCCACTTCGCGGGCGCTAATGGTACCGCTGATATTGCGGACATCGCCTTCGGAGTCGATATCCAGTACCCCTTCGCCACTAATGGTGCCACCCAGATTTTGCAGGCCATCTTCGTTGAGATCGAAATCGGCATCGCCCCCGATATGGATGGTGCCGCTGTTAACAATGCTGCCGCCGTCGTTCACCATGTCGCCACCGGAGGCGATCAGTGCACCATTGTCGTCAATGACTGCGCTTTGTGGCGACAGGTAGAGCTGCGGCACCAATACGATTTCACCCGCCACTTCCTTCTCCACCATCCAGACCATGTCCTCGGTCAAAGCATTGACCTGATCCGGGCTGAGAGCCACCCCAACGGTCAGCTCCAGTTCTTCTGCGGCGAACAGGCCATTATCGAGCAAGGCACGATACTGGGCGTTGGCATCCACATACTCATCATCCAGCAAAGCGCGACCGGTCAGGTCCACCACCTGCTGACGAATCAGTTGCTGTTCGTAGAAGCCATCGCCCAGCAAACGCATGGCGCCATTCGGATCCCAGCCCAGCCGGTTGAGCAGATACTCTGAGCCCAGAAAACCATCGCGGGTGGAGAAGAAAGGGTTGGTTTCAATCAGGTAGGGGTGGTTCGGGTCGGCAATGGAGAACAGGCCGCCATTGGCCCCCTCCAGGTAACTGTCCATATCATTGCCACCGCGACCAGCGCCTTTGCCAACGGCGATAAGCTCTTCTTCAGAAACGCCCCCACCCTGCTTGTGCCCCAAGTCACCATTGGTGACTGCCGCATCCCCCATGTCCAGATTACCGCCGGAGATAATATTGGCGCCCAGAATTTCAGCAGATTCCAGTGGGACGATTTCTTCACCAATATGAGGCGTCCTTTTTACAACCCAGTTATCTTCACGCCTTAGAAAATTATCCGGGTCATAATTCGGGTTGTTCTGACTAGCAAACAACGCCATATGCTCAAGTTTCTTATTTCCACCACTACCCCAGTACCGAGCGCCACCGAAATAATTACGCTTGTTGTATGGTTCGATGCCATATCTGACATTAGCCACATGCTCGTTATCGGAAAGGTATGTCTTGTAATGATTGATCAGGACATATTCGCCACTATGCAGCCCAATATTGTCAATGCGATCCACATCAAGGTTCATATCCCCGTAGGCGAGAATATCACTGGTCTCATTGAACAGCCGCTCTCCGGTGAGGGACATATCGCCACCCGCGACCAAAAGGCTACGCCCTGTGGTTGCCTCATCCAGCTCACGCACAAACTCTTCGGTGAAGGTATAGCGCATGGTGAAGTTGGTATGCTGACACTCTATGCAGAAATACTGCGCCTTGGCGTCCACCAAAACGTCTTCCCAATCGAGTACATCCCGCACATTCAGAATCTGCTCCGCCTGAACCGCAACATCGCCTTCCGCCTCAATTCGTCCGGAACGGTTTTCCAGCTTTTCAGCACTCTCACCATCGTTGCCGTTGATTGTGAGATTCCCCGAGGTATAGATGTCCGCTAGCCGGTTGGTCACCTGATCGGCTGACAGGTTGATATCGTTTTCGGAGAGCAGGGCCCCGCCTTGATCATTGAGGATGGCATCAGCCTCGACAGTCAGCGCTTCCCGCCCCCCCAGGGTGCCAGTGTTGGTAACGGTGGTGGCCTGAATATCCGCCTTCCCATCAGCAACCACATACCCACTATTGGTGTAATCCGCGGCTTTCACGCTCAAATCCGTCTGTGCCCACACGGTGCCTGTGCCCGAGACATCGTGCTGGTTGGTATCTATGGCGATATTGCCGGTGGCTGCCAGGTCGGAATGCTGGATCTTGCCATTGGCCGACAACTGCAAATCCCCATTCTGCGCCGCCACCGGCGCATCCAGTTTCACCCCGACGCCGTCTTCGTTGGCGATCAGCCGGATGCGGTTGGCGTACATGCCGCCCAGGGCCGAGGAGTCGATGGCGAACTGGGGTTTGTCGCCATCGCTGGTGGCGTTGCTGGTGGCCAGGGTCTGCCGGTCTACCTTTTGCTGGCCGGTGACGATGTTCAGGCGGTCAGCATGCAACTCACCCGCCAGGGTCACGGAGCGGGCGATAATGTCGAAACGTTCGGTGTTGGAGGCATTCAGACCCTCACCAAGAATGGACACGGCGCCGCCCTGCACATCAAAGCCGCGCAATTCCCCGTCTTTCATGATGGATTGCCCGGTGGTCAGGGTGGCGTGGTTCGTATTGATGAAGCCACAGCCGTTACAGCTGATGCCGTTGGGGTTGGCCACCACCACATCGGCGCGGGCGCCGCCCACTTCGATGTAGCCCGCCAGGTTGGAGGGGTTCTGGCCGATGACTTCATTGAGGATCAGGCTGGCGGAGCCGTTTTTCAGGTTGGGGTTACCTTCGATGTAACCGCCCAGCTGGGTCTGGGTGAGTTTCTGGCTGTTGTTGAGGACCAGGCCTTTATCACTGACGTTGAGGTCATTGTAGAAATTCTGCGAGACACCCTTGCCATTGGGATTCTGGATATTGACCACCGGCACCCCATTGGCCGCCTGATCCAGGGCGGGCCGCCCATTGGTGCCATGGGTAGGCGTGATGGGCTGGGCGGACAGCAACATGGGCTGCCAAATCAGCAGTAGCGACAGGGTATGCACCAGCCCGCTTTTCCATCGCGGCACCGGGGAGGATGACGGCTCAGAATTCGGCATAAAGTGAGGCATGGACGGTGTACTCGCTGTCAGTCAGTTCCGTTGAATGTTGTTCCATGGGCCAGGACACTTCGGTGGTGAATCGCAATGAGCGATAACCCAGCCGGACGCCGGCCGTGGCGGAATCCAGCCGGGTAAATCGGGGCTCATTGCTGTTACCGGGAATTACCCCCATGTCATAGGCCGCAAAGGGCGTCACCGATACCGGACTGGGGATCGGTGGAAAGAAATCGAACTGCACGCTGCCAGCCGCTGCACTGTTGCCGCTGACGGAAATATCCTGATAACCACGCACGACAGAGCGGGATGCCAGGGAAAACCTCTCGGACGGAAACAGCGTCTCGTCGGTGTACTGGGCATTAACGCGCAATGCGAGAGTCCCATATAACGGTTTTATGAAGCGGTTGACTGTAAGAAATGTCTGATAGCGCGTGTGCGTAATGTCTGCAATCGACCGTCCGCCGGGCAGGTTGGTGGCCGGTCCCGCGCCATGCCCCTCTTCAATGGTCAACGTACCGGCCAGTTGGGTGCGCCCCAACAGGTGTTTGGCATTAAGGCGTCCGCCCAGGGTACGCAAATGATAGGAGCTGACTCGAATGACAGCATCCTCCAGCAGATTCTCCGCATCCGTATAGGTACCCAGTAACGACAGGGATAGCCGCGAGCGGTTGCTACGGTATAACGTCCGGGTCAGCTCCAGCCGGGAGGTGTCCGTGGCACCGGATGAATCGAACGTCTGAAAGATCCCCTGGATTTCGTTTTCGTATTCCTGGCGGTTGTAACTCAAAGCCAGGTTCCAGTATCCCAGGCTGATGTCATAGCTCAGCCCGGCCCCCCAGGCACGGTCGGTGAATTCGGTATCCAGATCGCTGTTGAGTGACAGGGACACCCGGTCGGTGAGCCCGAAAGGGCTGCCCCAGTCCAGCCCGGCCTGGGCGGTACCGTGGTTGATATCCCCGTAATGCTCCTGGTCTACCACCAGGGTGCCGCGATAGCGGCGCGGCCAGTCGGCCTGGCCGAGCACAACGGTACCGCCCTGCTCTTCCCCCGGCGCCAGATCCATCTTGGCGTCCAGATGCGGCAGCCGGGCGAGGGTTTCTACCGCATGCTCCAGATCACGCAGGTTGACCCGGTCACCGGGCTGCGCCGGCACGGCCCATTCCAGCACCCGTAACGGCATGCCGACGGCCTCGAAGCCTTCCACCTGGCCGGCAACCACTAGCAGCACCAGCTTGCCGGAGGACACATCCTGCTCGGGGATCAGCACCCGGCTGGTCACATACCCCTTGTCGATCAATCGGTTGGAAAGCTTCGCCTGCAAAGCCTTGATGCCGGTCATATCCAGGCAGGCACCTTCCGCCTCGCGCACTGGTTTTTCGAACCAGCGGCCAAAAGGCACAGGGGCATCGTTGAGGGTTTTCAGCTCAATGGCATCAATCTGGAAACAACGGACCGACGGTGTGGAGGTATCGGGCACGGGCAAGCGTAGCCCTGGCCGGTCACCGGGTAGCTGCATCTCTTCCAGCTGCTGCTGCTGACGCTCGCGCTCCTGCTCCTGCAGTCGATCGAACATGCGTTGCTGTGCATCCGGCGACGCCCACACGGCATTGGCCGCCAGCCCCAGCACCATGGCGCCACAGCGTAAAACAAACTTTTCCCCTAACATGGCTTTCCTTGCCCGTCATTCATCCAACGCACAGTGGTGCGACTTCATCGCCACCGAATATTTGTGTAATGTGCTGCGCTGATTAAAAAGAAAGCGGGATTCTACACTTTTATGTCTGTTAATGGCGCCAGGAGACAACGCTGACGTGAACTCCATCACATCTCTCCCACAGCGGAAAGCCGTTGTTTTTCTGGTACTTTTGTTCCTTTTTCTCCCTTTGCCAGTGCACGCGAGCCTGGCAGGAGCCATGGCCCCGCTGACGGACACCACACCGGAGAAGACGCCGAATTACAATGCTGCGTTGCGTGACGCCAATAGACTGGACCCCGCCGCCAGTTTTGTACTGAGAAACCATCTGCTACTTCGTCAGGGCGCACAAAAATTGGCTGCGGGAGATTACTCTCAGGGTCGACAACAACTGACACAGGTGGAGACCGACAGTCCTTCCGCGGTACAAGCCAGTCTGCTGATTGCAGAAAGCTACCGCCTTGAACAACAACCCGAGCAGGCCAAGGACTGGTTCTTACGCACAGCCCTTCATTACCCCTACCGCACAGAGACACTCTTCGGCCTGCTCAGTGCAGCCAATGATCAACCTCCGGAAAAAACCGGCCTGGCGTTGGCACTTTATGACAAAGCCCGTGAGCAGGCTGATTTTGCTCTGACACAATTGCAGCAGCTTAAGCAAAACGACCTGATTGACCCGCTGGCGGTGATTTTCCCCTCTAGTCTGGACGAACAGGTGCGCCAGGCTTTTTTGCAACGCTGCCTGCACAATCCGGACGAAGATTTGCTCAGCGAATCCAGCCGTCTGCAGGAAGCGGTCTCCAGCCTGTTGCATTTGCAACAACAGCGGCAAGCCTTGGCCGGTCAACTTCAATCCCTGCAAGCCCAGTTAGAGGAGTACCAGCGTCAGCGGCAACATTTACAGAACCAGCTATCCCGCCTGGCCGCTCAGCAGAACGCACTGGAATCACAACTGATACCCAACAACCTGGACGATGATCAGGTCAGGATTCGCCGTCAACTTGGCCAGCTTCGTAACCAAGTCATTCGAATGGAAAACCAGATAGCCTTTATTGATCGCACTCGCCAGCAGTTACCTGCCATGGTCGACAATCTCAACGCCGAAATACGGCAACTCCATGAGCAAGCCATGACGCAGTTGAAAAGCAGTAATAAGGCGGTACAAGCCGTACTGGAAAACACTTACCAAGCCTATTATGGCGAATTGAGAAATCTGGCAGCTGAAGCCAGGCTGCAGCTGGCCGAGCGACAGGCGATGCGGAAACCATAGCCCTATATCACCGCCTGTGTTTCACTGCCTGTCTTAACGGATGCTCCATCTCTGCTTATGCCCACTCTCAAATGTCCCAGTTGCGACCTCCCCCTGCTTCTTTCCGGCAACAGCTGGCAGTGCGACAACGGTCATCGTTTTGATCGCGCCAAACGGGGTTATACCAACCTGCTGCTGGCTCATCACCGCCGCTCCCGGGCGCCCGGCGACGACAAAGCCATGGTGCAGGCGCGCACCGCGTTTCTGGAGCTGGGGCGTTATCAACCTCTGGCCGATGCCCTGCTGGATAACCTGGACGCCGAGGACCAGCCCTGGCTGGATATCGGCTGCGGCGAAGGCTGGTATACCTGCCAATTCGCCCGCCGGCTTGGCAGCGCCAATGGCGTGGGCGTGGATATTTCCAAGTTTGCCGTGGATGCGGCGGCCAAACGGGACAAGGCGTTGACCTGGCTGGTGGCCAGCGGCGCCCGCTTGCCGTTGTTTGATAACAGTCAGCAGCGGGTCTTTGTGCTGTTCACCCGCTTGTTCACCGACGACATTGCCCGGGTTCTCAAGCCCGGAGGGGAGCTGATTGTGGTCGGCACCGGTGAGCAGCATTTGCTGCCTCTGCGCGAGGCGCTCTATGAAGAAGTACGTCAATCCGGGTTCGATGCAGGCAAGTTTCTCGATGCCCGATTCACGCAGATCGACAATCAGGATATCCACCTGGAATGGGTGCCGGATGACGAGCAGGAACTGCAGAATCTCCTGGCCATGACCCCACACCACTGGCGCGCCAAACCGGAAGCCAAGGCCGGTATCGGCAAGCTGGCGGGCCAGACCATGAATGCGCATTTTGTGATTCAGCGGTGGGGGAAAATCAATTAATAGTTAATAATGAATAATGAATAGTTTCGCGGTTGGATGATTGTGGAATCCGCAAGCAAAGAGGCCGCGCCCAAAGCATGGGCGCGGCCTCTTGCGTTGCAGAACAGACAACCCATTCCGCGACGTTATTAATTATTCATTATTAACTATTAATTGCCTTCCCCAAGGCCGTATCCAGGTACTCCAGCAGGTGATTGGCGTTGCTCACCGGGGCCCGGTAGGCCAGGTGGCCATCCGGGCGCATCAGCCACATTCTCGGCCCCTCCCCAAATGCCTCGCCAAACTCACCCTGGTGATCCTGCCAGATTCGGGTGGTGCCCTCCCGGGGAATCGCTTCAGTGGGAGTCCCGCTGGCCACGATAACGGTCAGATGAACCCGCTCGCGATATTCCTGCCCCAGACGGTCACTGAGCGCATACAGCACCAGCCGTTCGTTATGCTCCGGGGTCTCACCCAGTTGCAGCAACAGGTGATGGACCGGTTTCCGGAGCAGACCATGAAGCTGGTGCAGGTGCCCGGTACGTACAGAGCGCAGGGCCGCATCGGGGAGTCGGTCCCCGGGCAACGGCCCCCGATTGCGCCAACCCAGATCCGCTTCCGGACCACAGCTCACCAGCGGCGAGGATCGATAGTGCACGTCCAGCTGGCTGGCCGTGCGCAGTAAACGCCGGGACAAACCGGCACGCCCCCCCGCCATTTTCAGCAGCGAATCGCGGGTGCGGCGCAACATGGGCAGCTTCACCAGTGAAGCCCGCGACAACAAATCCACACCGTGCAGCATTTTGTCCGCCACCGGTTTACGCTCCTGCTCGTAACTGTCGAGCAGGGTACCGCTGCCATACCCTTTGAGATAGAACGCCAGTTTCCAGCTCAGGTTGAAGGCATCTGCCAGGCCGGTGTTCATGCCTTGTGCGCCCAGCGGACTTTGCACATGGGCCGCATCGCCCGCCAGAAAAACACGATTGCGACGGTAGTGATGGGCCAGCCGACGTTGCACCGAAAAGCGGCTGATCCAGCGTGGTTCACCCAGGTCAGGCGTATCACCCAGTATCGGAGTGAGCCGATCCGCAAAAGGCTGTAGATCTATCTCCCCTTCCCAGGGCTCGTCCCGGGCCATGATCAACCGCCACCCCGTGGGCAGAGGCAAGGCTATGAGCAACCCCTCTTCCTGCAAAAAACCGTGGGAGCTGTCATTGCGCCAGGGCCCCTGCCAGTCCACATCAGCCAGCAGGAAATGTTCATCGTAATCGACGCCGTTGAAGCCGATACCCAGCTGCTCACGCACGGTGGAACCCACGCCGTCGGCGCCCACCAGCAGATCGCAGCTGACAGTTTCCACGTCCGTTCCCTGGCGCAGCCGGGCGCGAACCCCTGCCCCATCCTGGGTAAAATCGAGCAATTCCGTGCCACGGACCAGTTCGCCTCCCAGGCTGCGGTAGCGCTCGGTGAGGACGCTTTCCACATCGGACTGGGGGCAGCTCAGCACCCAGGGGTACGGGGCATCCAGGCTGGTCAGATCCAGCTCGAACAGGAATCCCTTGTCGCCATAGACAGACACCGCGCTCAGGGTGCGCGAAGCCTTGCGGATCGGAGCCAGCACTTCCAGGGCGGCAAAGATTTCCAGGGTGCGGGCATGCAGCCCCAGCGCTCGGGACCAGGGAGACGGCTCGGCGAGCCGGTCGATAATGCAGCAGTGAATGCCGTGTCGACGCAGGCCTATGCCCAGGGCCAGGCCGGTGGGCCCGGCACCGATAATCAGGACCTGCGGTGTGCGGTTTGCGGTAATGCCGATGTTACACTCTCCTCAGGGCGGCCCAAGCGACACAGGCAACCCGATTGTCAATCCTGCCACATCCCAGAGTTCATTCATGGCACAGGCCTCACGCAAGATTATCCACGTGGACTGCGACTGCTTCTACGCCGCCGTGGAAATCCGTGATGATCCGTCCCTGCGCAATCGGCCCGTGGCAGTGGGGGGCGACCCCAACCGCCGTGGCGTTATCGCCACCTGCAATTACCCGGCCCGGCATTTCGGGGTGCATTCCGCCATGGCCTCATCCCACGCCCTGCGCCTGTGCCCGGAACTGGTCATTGTACCCGCCAACTTTGACAAGTATCGCAAGGTCTCGGCACAGATCCACGACATCTTTCGCCGTTACACCAGCCTGATCGAACCCTTGTCCCTGGACGAGGCCTTTCTGGACGTGACCGACAGCGAACAGTTCGATAATAGCGCAACCCGTATTGCCGAGGCGTTAAGACAGGATGTTCGCCGGGAGCTGGGCATTACCGTATCCGCCGGCGTGGCGCCCAACAAGTTTCTTGCCAAGGTGGCCAGCGACTGGCGCAAGCCCGACGGCCTGTTTGTGATTCCGCCGGACCAGGTGGACGCCTTCGTGGCCGCCCTGCCGGTAAAAAAGATTTCCGGGGTGGGCCGGGTGACGGCCGAACGCATGGCCGGTCTCAACCTGCATACCTGTGGCGACCTGCAAGGCATGAGCCGACTGGAGCTGTCACAGCACTTCGGCAGTTTCGGCGAGCGGCTCTATCACCTGAGCCGCGGACATGATGATCGGCCCATACAAACCGGCCGCCGACGCAAATCCGTGTCCGTAGAGCGCACCTACGACCAGGACCAGCCGGACCTGAATGCCTGGCTGCGGGAACTGGATGGTCTGCTGGAAAAGCTCAAGGCCCGTTTCGCCAAACTGGATCAGCACTATTTGATCAGTGGGCTCACCGCCAAGGTGAAATACCAGGATTTTGTCAGCCTGAGCTGCGACAAGGCCGGCAACGATCTGGATCCGGCCCATTTCGAGGCACTGCTGCGACAATTGTGGGAACGCCGCCAGGGCCCCGCCCGCCTGATCGGCATCGGCGCCCGCCTGCGCGATCTGAAAGCCCCGCAGCAGCCGGATTTGTTTCCGGAAGAAAGGGAAAAGGCGTTGCGGCAGCAGCGGAATCGGCTGTAGCAGCGTTGGGCGGTGCTATCACTCAGTTTCGAGGTACGAGGTACGAGTTGCGAAAAGCGAAAAGCTATCTGCCATGAATTGCAGTTTTTGATCTTCGAAACTCGCTTCTCGCAACTCGCAACTGATTAATCGCGCCGCCAGCGACGCTCCTACGGGACGCGAGGCGGGGTCAATGGACCCGCTGACAGACGCGGCTGTGCAACTCGGAGGGAATCATTCCGTCCATCAGCTCCCGTCCCCGACGTTGTACCGGTTCCATCTGCGCGTCCAGGTAAGCGTCCAGGGTGGCCACGCAATCCGCGCAGCGGTTGACGGTATCCGTATCCGGGTGATCGCAAGCCGCCTTGACTGCCTGTTCCAGCTGATTCAGATATTTGAGCAACATGTTTTGCTCCTGATAAACCTCATTAACGGGACGGCCTTATGCCGGTTCCCAATCGATCAAGTATGGCCGCTGCTGAAGACAGCCAGATGACACAGATCAAACATGCAGTCAGTGTGCCAGACCTGATAAAAGATGTGACGCTTGCGGCGACAAGGCGTTCCCGGGAAATTGTAAAAGAGTCTGTCGCCACCCCAGGTGGCCAGGGCTTGCAACTCTTCACTCACCGGGAGTGTCATCTGGGGTACTCTTGGGAGTTGTAGCTGCTTTTGACGGTTTGCCCTCCTGTGTCGGGGCGACTTCCTTGCTAAAGCAAGGTTCGCGCCTCAAGCGGCGCTCCTGCAGCGGCTTCTATAGCCGAGGGGTTGCCGGGCAGCCCCCGAATAACGATGAATTTGCGACGGACCCGACCCTATGACCGAAACGGTATCCACCATTGTTGCCCCGGAAGGCAGCCTGGAAGTTCTCAGCCAACACGAAGTTGAACGTCTGCGTGACACCTCCGGCAGCGGCCTGCATGAGCTGCTACGCCGATGCGCGCTGGCCGTACTCAACTGTGGCACCCCCACCGATGACAGCCGCCAGGTACTGGAGACCTACAAGGATTTTGATATCGAGGTGATTCAGGAAGACCGTGGGCTGCGGCTCAAGGTGGACAATGCCCCCGCCGGCGCCTTCGTGGACGGACGCATGATCCGCGGCATCCGCGAGCATTTATCGGCGGTGTTGCGCGATATCGTCTATGTGGCCAATGAGATCCAGAATAACGACAGCTTCAACCTCAATAGCAGCCAGGGCATCAGCAATGCGGTCTTCCACATTCTGCGCAACGCCGGCGTGCTCAAGGCTGGAGCCTCGCCAAACCTGGTGGTCTGCTGGGGCGGCCACAGTATTTCCCGGGAAGAATACGACTACAGCAAGAGCGTGGGCTATCAACTCGGCCTGCGTCACAAGGATATCTGCACCGGCTGTGGCCCTGGTGCCATGAAGGGGCCCATGAAAGGCGCCCATGTGGCCCACGCCAAACAACGTTTCAAGGGCGGCCGCTATCTGGGCATCTCCGAGCCCGGCATCATCGCCGCCGAGGCCCCAAACCCCATCGTCAACGAGCTGGTGATCATGCCGGACATCGAAAAGCGGCTGGAGGCGTTTCTGCGGGTCGGCCATGGCATCATCGTCTTTCCTGGCGGGGTGGGCACCACCGAGGAAATCCTCTACCTGCTTGGCGTGCTGCTGCACCCGGACAATGCGGACATGCCCTTGCCAGTCGTGTTCACCGGCCCGGCCAGCAGTGCGGACTACTTCCGCCAGGTGGATGCCTTTATTCGCGCAACACTGGGAGAGCAGGCGGCGCAACGTTACCAGATCATCATCGATGACCCGGAAGCCGTGGCCCTGGCAATGTGCGTGGGCATCGACCGTCTGACCCTGTTCCGCCGCGACAATGATGACGCCTTCTACTTTAACTGGCGGCTGAACATTCCCCTGGAATTCCAGCAACCCTTCGAGCCTACCCACGAGGCCATGGCCAGCCTGGATCTGAGCCCCAATCAACCGGTCCACCAGCTGGCTGCCAACCTGCGCCGGGCATTCTCCGGCATTGTGGCCGGCAATGTGAAAGAGCAAGGCATCCATGCCATCGAACAGCACGGTCCCTATCGGCTGCATGCGCCGGGTGAACTGATGACCCACCTGGACGAATTGCTCAAGGCGTTTGTGGAGCAACATCGCATGAAACTCCCCGGGAGCCATTACGAGCCGTGTTATGCGTTGGTGGGGTGAAGGAAAGGACCTAGCAGCCAGGCAAGACTTCCGTAGGAGCGTCGCTGGCGGCGCGATTACAGGAGTCACGAGTTGCGAGAAGCGGGTTTCGAAAATCAAACCCCGAAATTCATGAAAGGTAGGCTCTCGCTTTTCGAAACTCGAAACTGATGCATCGCCCGCCAGCGCCGCATCTGCAAAAAAGAAAAAGCCCCGGAAATCCGGGGCTTTTTCTTTTCACTAGTAGCTAGCAGCTAGTCGTTCACAGCGGCTATTACCGCGGCTGCATACGGATACCACCATCGATACGGATGGTCTCACCGTTGAGGAAGCTGTTCTCGATCATGTGGCAGACCAGCTGCGCGTATTCCGCCGGGTTCCCCAGACGCTTGGGGAACTGGGTCATTTCGATCAGCGGCATTTTCACCTTGTCCGGAGCCGCATTCATCAACGGGGTGTTGAAGATGCCCGGGGCGATGGTGTTGCAGCGAATGCCCAGCGGCGCCAGGTCACGGGCGATGGGCAGGGTCATGCCGACAACACCACCTTTGGTGGCCGCGTAAGCCACCTGGCCAACCTGACCATCAAAGGCTGCCACAGAAGCCGTGTTCACAATCAGGCCACGCTCGTTGTCTTCACCCGGCTCGTTCTCGGCCATGGCGGCGGCGGCCAGACGGGCCACGTTGAAGGTACCGATCAGGTTGATCTTGACCACCATGTTGAACACGCCCAGATCATGGGGCTTGTTCTCGCGACCCACGGTCTTCATGGCAGAGCCCACACCGGCACAGTTCACACACACATGAATGGCACCGAATTTTTCCACGGTGGCATCGATGGCCGCCTTAACGGATTCCTCGTCGGTCACGTCGGTCTGCACAAACGCCGCATTGGCACCCAGCTCCGCCGCCACTTCCGGGCCGCGCTTGTCGTCACGATCCAGAATCATCACCTTGCCGCCCTTGGCGATAATGGCTTCGGCCGTGGCCTGGCCCAGACCGGATGCAGCGCCGGTGATCACGGCAACTTTATCGGTAATATTCATATGCTCTCCTTGTGGTGAAAGGGCATGGGCTGTCACTGCGTCGCAGCAACAACCCACTACAAATGCTGCCCCGCAGTATACCCACACCGTTCACGCGTCACATTGTTGCTTTCGCTCAAAGTGGGTGCCACTCTTTGACAACCGGATTGGGAGGGAAAACCTTGCCAGATACCGCCAGACAAGACCCCAGCGCTACCTTGATGGCGCACTACCAGCGTATCCGGGCCTTCAGCGAACAACTCTGTGAGCCGTTACTCACCGAGGACATGGGGTTGCAGGCCTGCGCTGACGTGAGCCCACCCCGCTGGCATCTGGCCCACACCACCTGGTTCTTCGAAACCTTCCTCCTCAAGCCCCACCTGCCCGGTTACCGGGTGTTCGAACCGCAATTCGAGTATCTCTTCAACAGCTACTACAACGGCATTGGCGAACAGTTTGCCCGCCCGCAACGCCACCTGTTGTCACGCCCCACCGGCGCAGACGTCTATGCATGGCGACAGCAGGTGGATGAGGCCATGGCACGGCTTATCGCGCAATATCCGGGGCTGGCGGATCTGGTGACACTGGGGCTCAATCATGAGCAGCAACATCAGGAATTGTTGCTGACCGATCTGAAATACAGCCTCTCATTCAATCCGCTGGCGCCAACCCTCGGCCAGCCTCTCGACCCGTCGGGCCCGGCTGCCCCATTGCGCTTTCAAACGTTCAGTGGCGGCCTGGTGGATATGGGCGCCAGCAGCAATGGCTTTGCCTTCGATAATGAAACGCCCCGGCATCGAGTCTGGCTGGAGCCGTTCTCCCTGGCCAACCGGCCTGTCACCCAGGGTGAGTTTCGCGCCTTCATCCAGGACGGCGGCTATCGGCGTGCGGATTTATGGCTGTCTGACGGCTGGGCCTGGGTTCAGTCAAACGCTGTCCAGCGCCCTCTTTACTGGCATGAGGACCTTGACCAGCACTTCACCCTGGCAGGGCTACAACCGTTGCATCCCGGTCAGATTCTGGCCCATGTGAATTATTATGAAGCCGACGCCTATGCCCGCTGGGCGGGCAAGCGTCTGCCCACGGAACAGGAATGGGAGCACGTGGCCACCACGCAACCGCAGCAAGGCAACTTTGTGGACAACGGTCTCTACCAACCCGGCCCGGCCATTGATACCGGCATGGCACACCTGTTCGGGGATGTATGGGAATGGACCGCCAGCGCCTATTTGCCCTACCCGGGATTCCAGCCTGATGCCGGTGCCGTGGGTGAGTACAACGGTAAATTCATGTGCAACCAGATGGTGCTGCGCGGCGGCTCCTGTGTCAGTAGCCGGGACCATCTTCGCGCCAGCTATCGTAATTTCTTCTATCCCCACCATCGCTGGCAATTCAGTGGTATCCGGCTTGCGGGAGAGCCATCGTGAATCAACAACAGCTCGGCCCCAACCTGACCTTCTTCGACCTCCACCCGCCGACCACCGACATGCTTGCCGAGGTCAGTGAATCCTTGCGAGCAACCACGCCGACGCTGCACCCCAAGTTCTTCTACGACGAAACCGGCTCCACCCTGTTCGACCGCATCACCCGCACTCCGGAGTACTATCCCACTCGCACGGAAGCCCGTTTGTTGCGTCGCTATGCCGGGGATATTCAGTCGCGCCTGGAGAACACCCACACCATCGCCGAACCCGGTGCAGGCAGCTGCGAAAAAGTGCGGGTGTTGCTGGATGCCTGGCAACCGGCCCATTACATGCCGCTGGAAATCTCCCGGGAGTGTCTGCTTGGCGCCTCACGGCGCCTGGCCGACGACTTCCCGCAGATTCACATCAGTGCGGTCTGCGCGGATTATTGCCAGGCCATGGCCATGCCCGAGGGATTACAACAGCCGGGCCGTCTGGTCTTTTTCCCCGGCTCCACCATTGGCAACTTTGAACCGGCCCAGCGCGCCAGCTTTCTGCGCGGGTTGCGGGAACTGGCCGGACCCGGTGGCGCCCTGCTGATTGGCGCGGACCTGCAGAAACCCTCTGAGCAGCTCCATGCCGCCTACAATGACGCGCAAGGACTCACTGCCGCCTTCAACCTGAATGCCCTGCACCATCTGAACCGGGAACTGGATTGCGGCTTCGATACCGATACCGTGCGCCATCTGGCGTTCTACAACAGCACGCAAAGCCGTATCGAAATGCACCTGGAGTGCCTGCAGGATCAGCACATCCGCCTTGGCGACGACAGCCTGACACTTACTGCCGGCACCCGTATTCACACAGAAAACTCCTACAAATTCACCATCGAAGGGTTCTCCGCCGAACTGGTTGCCGCCGGTTTTTCCCCATCCGGGTGCTGGACGGATAGCGACAGCCTGTTCAGTCTGCATCTGGCCTGTGCGTAACCGTTGCAGCCCCCTGCATACAGGGCATCACGCGCCGAAACCCTCGCCTGGCGCGGGACAGGATTGCAAAGACTGTAAAACTGAGCACTTTGATATCAGCGAATAGTGTGAACTGGCACTGGTACCGTTATACTGAATCGCGTTTTTTTGCCGATTCAGTCTTCGAAAGAATAAAAGGGGTCACGGACCACCGTGGCATAGGGAGATCGGATGCTCGAACTGATCAGCGCGGCTCGCCGTCGTAAACGGCCGCCCACACACCAGCTATTTGATGTTGTCACCCAGGAATACCGGGTGGGGTTGCTGGATATTGACCTGAACATGCATCTGAACAACGCCAAATACCTGAAGTTCATGGATCGCTGCCGGCTGGAGCACGCGGTGGTTACCGGCTTGCTCAACCGCATGATCGAAGCGCGCTGTAACGGTGTGGTTGCCAATACCGAGATTTCCTATATCCGCGAGCTGCGCCCGTACCAGCAATTCCAGGTGCATACCCGCATTCTCGGCTGGGACGACAAATACGTGTACTACGATCAGCGCTTCGAATCCCAGCGCAAACTGCACACCCATGCCCTGTTGCGGGTGGCCAATGTGTATGGCGGCAAATCCATCAGCCCCCAGACCCTGCAGGAAATTACCGGCTTCAATCAAACCTCTCCGGCCCTGCCGGAGTACGTGGAACAGTGGAAGCGACTGCTGCAGACCAAGCGGCGGCTGACAGAGAGTGACTAGCTAAGAAGCTGCAAGCTGCAAGCTGCAAGCTGCAAAAACGAAAACGGGGAACCCAAAAGGGTTCCCCGTTTTTTTGATTCATAAGCACGTATTACGAAGCGCGGCAAAGGCGGCCGTTCGATTGACTCCGGCTCCGTCCGTGTTGCAGCTTGAAGCTTGTCGCTTGTAGCTTCCCTTACTCCATCGTATAGGTATAAAACGGTGCCCAACGCGGCACCTTGCTGTCGCGGCCGGCATAGTAGACGCCAGGCTCATCCAGACGCAGATCGGCGATTTCCCGCAGTGCCACGGCACGGGGAACCTGTTGCAAGGGGCCGGCCTGCTGGTAGTTCTCCGGGTCGGCAACCAGTTCTTCCATATCCAGCGGACGGGTTTCCGAGTAGCGGAAGTAGTAATCCTTGCCCCCTTCCACTTCCAGCGGCATTTCGAAGACCATCTTCAGATAGAGCACGCTAAGCGGACGGCGGGCATAGAAGTCGTGGGTGCCGGCGGGCAATTCCAGCCAGCTGTAGGCACCGGCCTTGAGACCAAAAAGCTGCGTCGCATCCAGGAAGAACACCGGCGCCTGCACTTCTTCGTAGCCCCAACGGGTAATCGGACGGTAGATATAGACCATGGCATTACGCGGATCCAGCGTATCCATGGGTTTGAAGGTCTTGCCCTGGGGGGCATGGATAAAAGCACCGGGGGTTGAGGGAACGCCCACACCCAGGCTGGAACATCCGGAAAGCATCCACAGGCAAGCTGCCAGCAACACAGCCAATCGCATTATTATTCTCCAGTGATGCCGCTTCCCGTTAATCCGGGGCGACCCTGTTTATTATTTCGCGCAAGACAGAGCATTTGTTCGTTGCCACCTGAGTCTGTGACTTCAGCGTGGGTGCATGGCGCAAGCATCGGTTGCCACAGGGTGTTTTCTGCAGAAGCGTCGTCGCAAATACGATCCACTGAAGGCGCTCTTGAGAAAACAACAACTCTGTGGCGACAAAGACTTGCGTCAGGCGCCGCGATCAAGCCACGGATTCAGGTGCTAACTATGGCCGATTTGCCGACATTGCTCAAGATAGCAGCAAACGCTCAAATTCCCGCCAAACGGCGTCCCCTCGCGCTTCCCTGCCCGGGGTTTTCTGGTAGTCTTCGGCCATGGCAGTCAATCGTATCCACACCCCCTGTATCGGCGTCTGTTCCACCGTTTTCGGTGATACGGTCTGTCGTGGCTGTCGCCGCTTCAGCCACGAGGTTGTGCACTGGAACGGATACACCAACGAAGAGAAGCGAATCGTCTGGAAACGCCTGAATTTGCTGCTTTGCCAGGTAGTGGACAACTATTTCCAGGTCACCGATGCGAACCGGCTGGCGGCGGAGATGGACTTCCAGAACCTGCGCTACCAGACCCAGCTTTCTCCCCAGGGCTGGGTGCCGGAATTGCTCAAGGCCGCCGGCAAACAACCGATTCCCTATGACCGGTTCGGCCTGCACCCCCTGCCCGCGACCCGCGGCCTGCTGCCCCGTGAGCTCTACGATCAGATCAGCGCTGAATGCCACGCCCTGGCCCAGGCCCACTACGACCGCTCCTACGCCCGCCCGGTCACCCTCGCAGCAGAACTGACCGAACTGGCCGCCCGGGAAAAGGGCTTGATCTGACCCCCCCTCCCATTCGTAGGAGCGCCGCTGGCGGCGCGATAAACCAGTTGCGAGAAACGAGTTTCGAGAAGCGAAAATCATTGGGCGTTCCCGTGTTTTGGGCTTTGCCTTTCGAAACTCGCTT
>Ga0208317_1000012_pt1 | contig 73201 bp, 73 predicted proteins | sample Virmet3635_2500_FD_185735 | JGI IMG/M metagenome (GOLD analysis project Ga0208317, IMG submission 185735) | Marine viral communities from the Southern Atlantic ocean transect to study dissolved organic matter and carbon cycling - metaG... | ecosystem: Environmental > Aquatic > Marine > Oceanic ...
CGTCAAAGCCACCGGCCTGACTATGGACGTGGATCGCTTCGCGGGAACACGCGTCGACAAGGATGGCAATGTGGAACGCCGGCTGGCGTTCAACCGTGCTCGAGGTGCCCGGCTATCGGCCATGAAGCACCTTGTTCCGGAGCGGATAGTAGCATAGAAGATGCCCCAGTCCACGATGCCAGTCCGGTACAGGGTATATAGTAATGGAGCCGGAATCAGGGGTGGGGGCTACTTAATTGGTGGTGGCAAGAATGGTGTGCTGATTGCTCTATTTCTGGCAATGGTTTTTTTGTTGATGTTGTTTCCTTTGTCAGGTGCTGAGTTTTCGTAGCTTCTGGCATCACTCCTGTTGTTCTTGGCTATTCCGGGTGAATCCAGGAGGTGGGTTATGGGGAAAAAAGGGGAAAGTGATTTTTGTAGAAATATTGGTTTGGGTTTTTATTGCTTTTCTGTTCTTCATAATTGTTATATCGGGTTCTTGATCGTTCTTCATTTAAACAAATGGATTGGGCGTGAAATTGCTTTAACAGTGCTGCAGAGCGTATCGATATACAAGCGACAGGAGTGGCTAAACAGAAAGGCAATGATCTGCCTGCGGGCTCACTGTTAGTCGGCGACATCCGGTTGATATGTGGCTCTTCCTAACTTTAGTGCCAAGCACAGTGTGGGTGGCTGGGCAATCAGAAAATCAAGACAGTGATCCTCCAGATCTGACCGTCGGGCCTCCTTATCAACTGCTGACATGGAAGTTGGTAGAGTCAGAGTTATCGGGCATTCTTCTTTTCTCAATGGGGCTGTAAGAAATAGCAATGATACAGGTTGGTTTAATATGCAGAGTTACGACAATAATTTTTTTATGGATTATTGCCTCTGGTTCGTTAATAAAACATGATTTTTCTATTTCTGTCTTGTCAATGTTTTTGGGGTGTTGGTTGATTGCTATGCCGGATCATTACAGGAAAGGTCGGACAAAAATGGCATGGGTCGTTTTTGGTGTTGGCTTTATTGTGTTGGTCTCTTTGATGCAATGGAGAGGGATGTCTGGGCCGTAAAAACGTGGCTTGAATGGTTTAATGTGTTGCGGATAAGAGTCGATCCGGGAGCTCAGGCTTTTATGGGGAGTGTCAGCTCTTGAGGATAAACGATCATGAATAAATCTTGGTGTGCACGTTGCCAAGAAGGAAAGTGTGCATAATCAAAGGGATGGAGTCGGATATTTTTAAAATATTGTGCGCTAGTAGCATCAGTCCAGTAACGCCCGAAGATTGGCAATGCTTGCCTCTGCAACAGCCGTTTCCTTTGCTTCGTCTTTAATCATGCCGATGCCCAGAAAGTCGATATCGTCCTGGGGCATTTCGTCCACGAAGCGGCTGGCGGTGGTGTCGATTTTCTCGCCGTATTGTTTGCGGGTCAGTGCCTGGGTCATGGCCAGGGTTTCCCGGGCGCGGGTGATGCCCACGTACATTAGGCGGCGCTCTTCAACGATGTTGTCTTCCTCGATGCTGGTGCGGTGGGGAAGGAATTCCTCTTCCACGCCCATCATGTAGACGTGGGGGAATTCCAGCCCCTTGGACGCGTGCAGGGTCATCAGTTGGACCCGGTCGGAGTCGTCTTCTTCCTGTTGCTGCTCAAGCATGTCCAGCAGAACCAGTTTCTTGATGACGGATTCCAGGTCGCTGGCACCGTCTTCTTCGTCTTCCTGCTTTTCCAGCATGCGTTCAATGCTGCGCACCAGTTGCCAGATATTTTCAATATTTTTTTCGCCGATGCGCGGACTGGAAGCGTTCTGCATCAGCCAGCCTTCATAGTCCATGTCGGTTATCAGTTCCTGCACTGCCTGCAGGCTGTTGTGGCCGAAACAGAACTGCCGTTTGGCATCCAGCCAGGCCTTGAACGCCTGCAGCTTCTCGGCAGCCTTGGGACTCATGACGTCACTGAGGGCAATGTCGTCACAGACATGGTAAAGCCCCTGTCCTCGCTTCAATGCCCACGTAGCGAGTTTTTCCAGGGTGGCCGGGCCGATCTCCCGGCGCGGGGTGTTGATGATGCGCAGGAAGGCGTTGTCGTCGTCCGGGTTCACCAGCAAGCGCAGGTAGCACATCAAATCCTTGATCTCGCTGCGCGAGAAAAAGCTTTTGCCCCCGGATACCTTGTAGGGAATCGACAGACTCTGCAGTTTCATCTCCAGAATCCGTGACTGGAAATTGCCGCGATACAGCACCGCAAAGTCCTTCCACTTCAGACCCTGTTGAAGACGGCGGTGGAAGATGTCGCTGGCGATCCATTCGGTTTCCGCTTCTTCATCGCGCAGGGCGGAAAAGCGGATCGGCTCACCGTAGCCATAATCGGACCAGAGGCTTTTTTCGAATTCGTGGGGATTGTTGGCGATGACCGTGTTGGCTGCTTTCAGGATGCGACCGGTGGAGCGGTAATTCTGTTCCAACTTGACCACTTTCAGGGTCGGCCAGTCCTGCTGCAATTGCGCCAGGTTTTCCGGGCGGGCACCGCGCCAGGCGTAGATGGACTGGTCGTCATCGCCCACCACGGTGAACTTGCCCGCCGGCAGGGTGAGCATCTTTACCATTTCGTACTGGGCGCCGTTGGTGTCCTGGTATTCATCCACCAGCAGGTACTGGATGCGGTTGCGCCACTTTTCCAGGATGCGCGGTTGTTCGCGGAACATGCGCGCCGGCATCAGGATCAGATCGTCGAAATCCACGGCATTACAAACCCGCAGCATGCGGTCGTAACCGCCGTAGGCCATGGCAGCGCGCAGATCCTCATCGGTCTCGGCGGTACTGACCGCTTCTTCCGGCAGCACCAGGGCGTTCTTCCAGTCGGAAATTCGCTTGTGGATCACATCCACGGCATCCAGATCCCGTTCCGATTCTCCCTGGCGCAGGATTTCCTTGAGGATTTCCTTGCTGTCGGCGCCGTCGAGAATGGAGAAGCCGCTACGCAGGCCGCAGGCTTTCAGCTCCGATTTGAGGATACGCAGACCCAGGTTGTGGAAGGTGGAGACGATCAGTCCCCGGGTCAGATCCCGGCTCACCAGCGATTGCACCCGCTCCTTCATTTCCCGGGCGGCCTTGTTGGTAAAGGTCACTGCAGCAATATGGCGGGCCGACATGCCCCGTTCCTGGATCAGCCAGGCGATCTTGCGGGTAATCACGCTGGTCTTCCCGGAACCCGCCCCGGCCAATACCAGCAGGGGGCCATCGGCGTAATGCACGGCTTCCTGCTGGCGGGGGTTGAGCTTACTCATAGGGCTCCGGAAAAGCTGGGGGATGACATCGGGCCGCTATGATACCAGCGATGGCCCTGCACTCCAGACACCTTATGTCGGTTATCATGACGGTTTCCCCGGTAACGGTTTTGCCCATGCGTCTGGACTATTTTCTCGCCCACAGTGCCGGCCTCACCCGCAAGGAGGCCAAACAGCTGATCAGTCGCGGTGCGGTCACCGTGGAAGGTGAGGCGCGCCCGAAAGCCAACCTGCAACTGCGGGACGGGCAGGGTGTCTGGCTGCATGGTGAACCGGTGCAATTGCCGGGCCACCGTTATCTGATGCTGCACAAGCCGGCGGGGGTGGTGTGCTCCACGGATGACCCGGAGCATCGCACCGTACTGGACCTGCTGCCTGCGGAACTGCGTCAGGATCTGCATCCAGCGGGCCGCCTGGATCGGGACACTACCGGCCTGGTGCTGTTGACCACGGATGGCCAGTGGTCCCACCGGCTCACCTCGCCAAATCACCAGTGCGACAAACGCTACCGGGTAACCTGCGCGGATCCGGTCAGCGACGAAGACCTGCAGGCCCTGCGGGACGGCATCCAGCTGCGCGGTGAAGACCGCCCCACGTTGCCCGCCGGAGCGGACCGTGTGGATGCGCACCAGTTGCTGCTCACCATCCACGAAGGGCGTTACCATCAGGTCAAACGGATGCTGGCGGCGAGGGGCAACAAGGTGGTGGCCCTGCATCGTGAGCAGATCGGCGAGATCGCGCTGGATCTGGCGCTGGCGCCCGCAGAGTTCCGTGCCCTGAGCGAGGAAGAGATTCACAGTCTGTAAGGTTTTCCGCAGGAGCGTCGCTGGCGGCGCGATAAACCCGGTAGCGAGTAACGAGTTTCGGGAAGCGCAAACCTGTCCTGACTGGCATCCGGTTTGGCCTTTCGAAACGCGCTTCCCGCAACGCGAAGCCGATTGGACCGCCCGCTACGCTCCTGCGGAAAAAACGCAAAGGAGGTTGCCATGACACAGCGCCAATTTGATGCCGTCACCGTGGAAACCGTGCAGGGCGATATCGCCAACCAGCCGGACCTGGATGCCATCGTTAACGCTGCCAACGCCGAGTTACGCATCGGCGGTGGGGTGGCCGGTGCCATTCACCGGGCTGCCGGCCCGGGTCTTGAGCAGGAGTGCATCCCGCTGGGCCCCATTCGCCCGGGCGACGTGGTGATCTCCGCTGGCCACAACCTGCCCAACGCCCATGTGATTCATTGTCTCGGTCCGGTTTACGGACGGGATGAGCCGTCGGACCAGTTATTGGCGTCCTGCTATCGACAAGCGCTGATGCTTGCGGACCGGAACGGCATCGCCGGGCTCGGTTTTCCGGCGATTTCTACCGGGATATTCGGTTATCCGTTGGCGGAGGCAGCGCAGGTGGCGCTGCGGACGGTCCGTGATACCGCACCAACCCTGGAAACGGTGAAGCGGGTGCGCTTCGTGCTGTTCAGCGATGCCGACCTTACCGTTTTCGACAGGGCATTAAAGGAGCTGTAGGAGCGTAGCGCAGTCAGGTATCGCATTCCGCGCGGCCCGAAGGAAATACCGTGCTGGCATAGCGAAAGAGGGAGGTGTTCGCCATGCGCGCATAGCTCCTACATAAATTCCGTAGGAGCGTCGCTGGCGGCGCGATCACCCGCGTAAAAGACTCGACTCACACGTTTAAAGCGAAGCCGCTGTAGGAGTTCCTCTTGAGGGACGAACTCGAACCTGAGCGAGGGAGCGGGCTTGCGGGTGCCACCAGATCACTCTGGCGACGCCTGGCACTCTTGATCGCCCTGCGGGCGATTTCCACGCTGACGCGTGGTTCGCCCCTCAAGAGGAACTCCTACAGCGGCTTTGTAGATGCCGCGGGGGCCCGCTTAGTTCAACTGCCCCTGCAATTCCATCACATCCACAGTCCGCTCCCGGTTAAGGGGATCGACCAGGGTGCTGGCATCCTGATAGACGCGCGGGGTCTTGTAGAGCATGGCCACCGCTTTGACATGGCTGGGGCAGACGTAACGTTCCGGCATTTCCCGCTGCAGCCAGGCGCGCACTTTCGGGGCCTGATCGGAGCCCATCTTGGGAAACAGGTGGTGCTCCACATGATGGCTGAAGTGGAAATGCAGGGGATCGATCCAGCGCCAGGCGCGCACGCTCATGGAATTGTCCACCGGGTGGTTGTTGTCCATCTGCGGGCGCAGCATGTGGTTGGTGAGAATGTAGCTCTGGCCAATGAAGTTGATGATCATCATCGGGATCAACACGGTGAAGATCGCCAGAGGGCCGGACACGATCGCCAGGGCAATCCACGCCGCCATGCACAGGTAGGACTGGAAGATCGCTTTGCCACGATTGAAGCCTTTGAATTCTTCGCGCTTGCGGGTCTGCATGCGCAGCACCAGCTGGCCGTGGAACATGAAGGAATAGAACAGGAACAGGAAGCTGTACCAGGTGCGGCCACCCGGGGCCAGTTTGGTGAAGTTGGCGGTCGCCGGGTGTTTTTCGTAACGGTACAGGGTGCCGAAGGAATCCGGATCCTTGTCGCCCAGGTTGGTATGGGCGTGGTGGGCCACGTTATGCCAGCGGCGCCAGAATTCCGGGGGGACCAGTGCCGGGCCAAAGCCGATCCAGCCGAGGAAGTTCTGCATGCGCTTGCTCATACCCAGCGCACCATGCAGCACTTCGTGGGCCAGCAGGGCCTGGCAGGCCAGGGTATGGCCGGCCAGGATGGCCAGCAGCAGGTTGCCCCACCAGGGCAGGCTCAGCATCAGGATGGCGGCGATGCTGCCGATGATGATGGCGCTCATGGGAATAAACCACAGGGCGCGCAGCGGACGGGCCTTGAAGGTGGAAGGGCCCAGATCCTTTTTCACTGCGTCGCGGATGGCGCGGGCGTCATCGGCGCCGAAATGACGGCTGTAGGCAGGTTCTTGCATGGGTCATGTCCTTGGCGGTTCAGGCCGGGAAATTCGGATGCAGGCATTCTGGTGAACCGTGGTACCGGAACGAAGTGCAGGGCTGGACAGAAATCAGTCATTTTCGGACAGGGGCGAAAGTAGCGTATAGTAAGCGCATGAATCACGAGCGCTTTATACAACTGGACCCTGGTACCGGCCGTTCTCCGGTCCCCGTCAACTATGTGCGTAACCTGGTGGAACTGATCGCCGAGGTGGGCGTGGATACCCGGCGGTTACTCTCTCAGGTGGGCCTGAGCGAGGATGAGGTCTATAACCCGGAACCCGCCCTGCGTTTCGAGCAATTCCGCAGGGTCATGGTGGGTGCCCGTGAAATGACCGGTGATCCGGCTCTCGGCCTGGCTCTGGGGCAGCAATTGACCCTCACCGCCCATGGCCTGCTCGGCTATGCCGCCATCAGCAGTGCCGACCTGGGTGATGCCCTGCGGTTGCTGGAGCGTTATTTCCGTACCCGTACCCGCCTTTGTGTTCCCCGCATCGAGCCGTCCCAGGAAGGCGTGCGCTTCTGCCTGGTGGAGAGTGTGCCGCTGGGGGATATCCGTGAAACCTACCTGGAAGTGGTGGTGGCTGCGGTGGTTGGCGGTATCCGTTATCTGCTCGGGGAGCGCTTCCAGGGGGCTGTCCTGGAATTACCCTATGCGGCGCCGGCCCACGCGCAGCGCTATCGGGAATTGCTGGCCATGCCGGTGGAGTTCGGTGCCGACGTGGCGGCGTTGCGGTTGCCCAAGGCGCTGCTCAGCGAGCGTTTTACCCTGTCCGATCCGGCGTCCCGGCAGATGGCCGCGCAGAAATGCGAGGAAGAGCTGCAACGCCTGGAAGCGGACCAGGACTGGGCCAGCCGTGTCCGTGCCCGGCTGATGCAGGCGGAAGGCATGCTGCCCAGTCTGGAACAGCTGGCCAGCAATTTTCACGTTACCTCCCGCACCCTGCGCCGTTATCTCAATGCCCTGGGAGTCAGCTATCGGTCCCTGCTGGAAGAAGTGCGCATGACCAAGGCCATGGGCTATCTGCAGGCCAATATCACCGTGCAGCAGGTGGCCTCGAAACTGGGCTACGCGGACCCCAGCAATTTTGCCCGCGCCTTTCGCAAATGGACCGGCCACCCGCCCAGCCACTTCCAGCCGTAAATTTTTTTACCACAGAGATCACTGAGGTAAAACCTCAGGGCGGCCAGCTGTGGAGGGGAATGGGTTCCTGTAGGAGTTCCCTTCCAGGGGATGAATCGCGTGACGCGGGGCGGCAACCTGTCTTCTTCAACAAACCCGGCGAAACCGGATTGGGTTTCCCCAATTTCTTTTTCTTTCGCGCTGACGCGCGCGGTTCGTCCCCTGGAAGGGAGCGGCTGCATAACGGTATTCCCTGGCCTTTTCCCTGTAGCAATCCCTTTCTCATGACGATAGTGTTCCTGTCCGCGTCAGCCGAAAACAGCATCCCATGAGCAACAGCGAACCGGTCCTTCTGGTCAGCCGGCACAACCAACCCCGCGGCAGCTGCCAGCGTGGCCGCATGCAGCGCCAACGGCTGATTCATCGTGCGTCCTACGTGGTGGTGCGTGATCTGGCCGGGCGTGTATGTGTGCAGCAGCGTGCCGGGGACAAGCATTTCTACCCCGGCCGCTGGGACCTGGCTGCCGGCGGGGTGATGCGGCCCAATGAAACCGTGCCCCAGAATTTGTCCCGGGAGTTGTTCGAGGAAGTGGGGGTACAGCGGCACTTTTCCCGTTGGCAGTGGTTTTTCTTTTCCAACCCTCAGCACCAAGTCTGGGGTGCCCTGGCGTCCGTGGTGGTGTGCCCGGATGCGGTGTCCCTGAGTGAGGAAGTGGTGGCCATCGACTGGCTGCCAGCCCGCACCGCCTTAACCTTGACCGACGCCACCCCCGACACCCGCCACGCGCTTTCCTTACTGTTGTCATCGTCCTGCTGAGCGTTTTCGTCCTTGTGGCCGACAGGCTGGCTGGGTAGCGTCTCTTTCTGATGCAGAAGAGGGTGAGAAAGATATGTCCCAGCGATTCAGTGTGGCCGGCAAGCGAGTATTGATTACCGGTGCCTCCAGTGGCTTCGGTGCCCACTTTGCCATTGCTCTGGCCGAAGAGGGTGCCGACGTGGTGCTGACGGCGCGGCGGGTGGAAAAACTGGAAGCCACCGCCGAAGCGGTACGGGCTCTGGGCCGTGAGGCCACCGTGGTACCCATGGATGTGAGTGATCACGCCAGTGTGGAAGCCGCTTTTGCCCAAATGCCGGCGGTGGATGTGGTGGTCAACAACGCCGGCGTGTCCCATGAGGGGCCCACCGACGAGCTCAGCGAGGAAGACTGGGACAGGGTGGTGGATACCAACCTGAAGGGCGTCTGGGCCGTATCCAAGTTTGCCATTCAACAGTGGCGGCGCGATGGCCGTCCGGGCAGCCTGATCAATATCGCCTCCATCCTCGGTCTGCGTGTGGGTGGCCGGGTGGCCCCCTATACCGCCTCCAAGGCGGCGGTGGTGCAGCTCACCAAATCCCTGGCCCTGGACTTTGCCCGCTACAACATCCGTTGCAATGCCATCTGCCCCGGCTATGTGGAAACCGATATCAACCGGGATTTCTTCAATAGTCCGCTGGCGGAAAAAATGCTCAAGCGGATTCCCTATCGCCGCCTGGGGCAGATCGACGAGCTGGTCGGTCCCCTGTTGTTGCTGGCGTCGGATGCGTCGTCCTACATGACCGGTGCGGTGATCGCCGTGGACGGCGGCCATCTCTGTAATACCCTTTAACCTGACCGAGGACAGATCATGGATTTCTCCCTGAGCCCGGAGCTGGAAAGCCTGCGCCAGCAAGTGGCCGCCTTTGTGGAAGCGGAAATCATGCCGCTGGAAAACGACAAGGCCAATTACGACGACCATGAGAACTTCAAGGAAAGCGTGGTCGATGCCCTGCGTGACAAGGCGAAAGCCGCCGGCCTGTGGGGATTTCAGTTGCCGAAAGAGAGGGGCGGTCTGGATGTGGGCGTGGCGGGTATGGCGGTGCTCTACGAAGAGGCCGCCCGCAGCCCGTTCGGTCCGGTGGTGTTCAACTGTGCGCCGCCGGATGACGGGACCATGATCCTGCTTAACAAGATTCTCGATGACGAGCAGAAAGCACGCTGGTTGCAGCCGATGATCGACGGCAAAGTGCGTTCCGCCTTTGCCATGACCGAACCCGATGGCGGTTGTGGCTCGGACCCGTCCCTGACCTATACCTCCGCCACCCGGGAGGGGGACAATTGGATCATCAAGGGCCGCAAGTGGTTTATCACCGGCGCAGAAGGGGCCCAGACCTTTATCCTGATTGCCAAGACCAGCGACGACCCCCGCAAGGGCCTCACCGCTTTTCTATTTGATGCGGACCAGCCCGGCTGGGAAGTGGTGCGGCGTATTCCCATTATGGGCCCTGAGGAGCATGGCGGTCACTGTGAGCTGAAATTCGATGGCCTGGTGATTCCCGACGAGAATCGCCTGCTGGAAGTGGGCGATGGCCTGAAAGTCACCCAGATCCGTCTTGGCACCGCCCGCCTGACCCACTGCATGCGCTGGCTGGGTCTGGCCAAGCGGTGCATGGAAGAGGCTGCCGGTTATGTGGAAAACCGCATGAGTTTCGGGACCACCCTGGCCGAGCATGAGGGTGTGCAGTGGATGCTGGGCGATGTGGCCAAGGATATCGAAGTGGGCCGCCTGCTCACCATGCAGGCGGCCTGGAAGCTGGACCAGGGCGATTTTGCCAAGAAGGAAATCTCCATGGCCAAGATCCATGTGGCCGATACCCTGCACAAGGCCGCTGATACCGCCATCCAGCTGTGTGGTGCCCGTGGCTATTCCAAAGACACGTTACTGGAGTGGATCTACCGTTACGCCCGTCAGGCCCGGCTTGTCGATGGCGCGAGCGAAGTGCACAAAATGGTGCTGTCCCGTTTCTACCTGAAAGAGAAGCGGGAGTTCTTCAAATGGGGTTAATGCCTCTCTGTCCCTAAGTCCCCCTTCTTTCCCTCCCTGCCGCTGCACGCCCCTCCCCTGGCGTGCAAGGCGGCAGCGCTGGTTTTCCTTGCCCGGGTATATCATCCAGGCACCCCGGCGGCGGTAACCCGTTATCGCCAATCTCTCCCTGTGGTTTGTTGTCTCTGGCGGCGCTCGCCCTACCCCTGTACTTGCCCGCCGGGCCGATCACTAGTGTCAATTTTGAGGTGCTTGTTTTTTCATAGTTGTGATAGACTGCAAAAAATTGACGTGATGCGTGTCACGTATTTTGGTCAGTCTCGACGGCCAGAAACGGGCAAAGCCGCAACCGGTCCCATGGACAGGGCGGCCGTCGTTAACAATAAAAAAAGATGCACTTCTGTGGGGGAAGTCGCGTGGTTGCCATTTAACGGGTTGTGGGGAAATGCATCATGCTGGATCAATACACCAGACAGCTTTACCTGGAGAGGCTTTTTAGGGGGGTGCTTATCATTGTGCCCCTGTCATTGCTGGCCGTGCTGGTGGCGATCCTGATCGCCGGCTGATCCGGCGTCAGGAGCCGGGGTCGGCTCATTGGGTGTCTGCGACGGATTGCCGGTAGCTGAGGGCTTCGCGCAGGTGATCCCGGTCGACGGCGTCGGTGCCGGCCAGATCGGCGATGGTGCGCGCCACCCGGGCACTGCGATGCAGGGCCCGGGCAGACAAGCCCATGCGGGTCATGACATTGGCCAGCCAGTCCCGGTGGGGGCGCAGCAGCGGGTCCAGGTCATCGCTGCCCAGTTCCCGGTTCAGGCGTTGCTGACGTCGCCATTGCCGTTGCCAGGCGTCGCGGACCCGGGCGCGAACCATGTCGCTGGTTTCTCCCTGCCGGTCACCCAGCAGTTCCTTTGCTTCCACGGCGGGCACGTCAAGATGCAGGTCAATGCGGTCCAGTAACGGGCCGGACAGTTTGTTCTGATAACGCTTTGCCTTGTCGCACCGATAGCCACAGCCCTTTTCCGGGTCTCCCAGATACCCGCAGGGGCAGGGGTTCATAGCGGCGATCAATTGAAAGCGGGCGGGAAAAGTCAGTTGTTGGGCGGCACGGGCGATGCTCACCTCGCCGGTTTCCAGCGGTTCCCGTAATACCTCCAGCACTCGCCGATCAAATTCCGGCAATTCATCAAGAAACAGGATGCCGTGGTGTGCCAGGGAAATCTCCCCGGGCCGCGGGTGGCTGCCCCCGCCCACCAGGGCCGTGGCGGATGCGGTGTGGTGAGGGGCCCGGTAGGGGCGTTGATGAAACTGGTCGGCCGGACGCGGCTGTTTCAGCGAATAGATGGCCGCCACTTCCAGGGCCTGCTTCGGGTGCAGGGGAGGCACCAGGCCAGGCAGGCGGGAGGCCAGCATGCTCTTGCCGGCCCCCGGAGGCCCGCTGAGCAGCAGGGAATGGCCGCCAGCGGCGGCAATTTCCAGTATCCGTTTGGCGGCGGCCTGGCCGCGGATTTCCGACAGGCAGGCGCCCTGGAACGTGTTGGCTTGCGGTGCGGGATGCGCGTGCTGTGACAGCAGGCTCTGGCCGGTCAGGTGGGCGGCCACCTGGGCCAACCGGTCACCGGCGACGGTAACGGCGCCGGCCAGTGCCGCCTCGTCGGCATTGTCGCGGGGAACAATCAGGGTGCGGCCGGTATGTTGGCAGGCCAGGGCACAGGGCAGCATGCCGGGGACCTGGCTCAGGGCGCCATTCAGCGCCAGTTCCCCGATGAATTCGTACTGGTTGCCGTCCAGCTTTCCGAGCTGACCGCTGGCCAGCAGGATGCCCAGGGCAATGGGCAGATCAAAACGGCCACCGTCCTTGGGCAGATCCGCCGGGGCCAGGCTGACGGTAATGCGCCGTTGGGGAAACTCAAAACCACTATTGACCAGCGCCGAGCGTACCCGGTCCCGGCTTTCCCGCACCGCGGTGTCGCCCATGCCAACGATGGTGAAGGCGGGCAGGCCCGGCGCCAGATGGGTCTCCACCCGCACTTCCCGGGCCTGGATTCCGAGCGGGGCGCGGCTGTAGAGCAATGCGTGCGTCACGTTTCCTCGCAGAATTCAGGGGTTGCGAGGCAGTGTACGGGGAGGAGGTGGCGCTACGTGTGCGAGGTTGTCGGTGGCAGATGTAGGAAATCAGACTTTCTGTGGGGCGATGCTCGCATGGCGAAAACCCGCAATCGCGAGCAGGTTCGCATGTCGTAGATCCCCTGGGGGGCAAGCATAGCTCCTACGGGAGAATACCGGGCGTCAGGCGTCCGTGGTTTTTTCCAACTCCGCCACCTGCTTCTCCAGTGCTTCCAGCTTTTCCCGGGTGCGCATCAATACCTGCTGCTGAATATCGAACTCTTCCCGGGTGATCAGGTCCAGTCGGCTGACGGCCTCTGCCAGTACGCTGCGCACATTTCGCTCCACTTCGCTGCGCAGGCCGCCCAGATCGGTGGGCAGGCGCCCGCTGATGTCGGCCATCAGGCGGTCGATAAAGGGTTGGTCGCGCATCTCGAATCTCCATCGGGGGCAGGACCCATGGTTGGCCAGGGCCGCTGGCAATGCGGTCTGTGGCGATGGTCCTTGTATTGGTGGGCGGATGGTAGCACGGTGTCCGGGGGCGCGGCACCGGCGGTGCAGGGCAGAGGCGATGCACCAAGTTGGAACTCGCCCCAAGGTGGTGCGCTATAATGGCGCGCCGAACCGATTCCTTGAATCGGAATCGGTGTGTAACTCCCTGAAAATGTATGACTTTCTAAATCTGGCATGGGTCGTGCACTTGTAGGGTCAGAGCGTTCGAGCAAACTGTGGATCGGGAACCATAACGGGGCTCGAAGTGAAACGGACGACACCGGACGCGGTGAAAGCTGAGGAGAATGAAATGAAACTGGTTACTGCCGTAATTAAGCCGTTCAAATTGGATGACGTGCGTGAAGCACTCTCCGAGATCGGCGTACAGGGCATCACCGTTACCGAGGTGAAAGGCTTTGGACGCCAGAAAGGTCACACCGAGCTGTACCGGGGTGCCGAGTATGTGGTGGATTTTCTGCCCAAGGTAAAAATCGAGGTGGCCATCGCCGAATCCTCTCTGGATCAGGTGATTGAAGCCATCGCGAAAGCTGCCAATACCGGCAAGATTGGTGACGGCAAGATCTTCGTTACCACCCTGGAGCAAGCCATTCGTATCCGTACCGGTGAGACCGGTGAGGACGCGATTTAAAGTTTTACCGTGTTGTAAATCGACCCATGCCAGGGTTTAGAGAACACGCTTCCATTTTCGGAGGGTTGCATTGTGGAAAATCAAATTTTTGAACTTCAGTACGCCATGGACACCTTTTATTTTCTGGTGTGTGGCGCATTGGTAATGTGGATGGCTGCCGGTTTTGCCATGCTGGAAGCCGGTCTGGTGCGTGCGAAAAACACCACCGAAATTCTCACCAAAAACGTGGCGCTGTTTGCCATTAGCTGCATCATGTATCTGGTGTGCGGTTACGCCATCATGTACGGCGGCGGCATCTTCCTGGACGGTATCGAAGCCTTCGATCTGGCCGGTGTACTGAGTGCCTCTGCGGAGAACGGTTTCGACGGTGATTCTGTCTACTCCGGTGCCTCTGACTTCTTCTTCCAGGTAGTGTTCGTGGCGACTGCCATGTCCATTGTCTCCGGTGCGGTTGCCGAGCGCATGAAGCTGTGGGCTTTCCTGGTCTTTGCAGTATTCATGACCGGTGTGATCTACCCGCTGGAAGGTTCCTGGACCTGGGGTGGTGCCGACGTGTTTGGCATGTACAACCTGGGCGACCTGGGCTTCTCTGACTTCGCTGGTTCCGGCATCGTTCACATGGCCGGTGCCGCTGCTGCGCTGGCGGGTGTCCTGCTGCTGGGTGCCCGTAAAGGCAAGTACGGTCCTAACGGTGAAGTGCACGCTATCCCCGGTGCCAACCTGCCGCTGGCGACCCTGGGTACCTTCATCCTGTGGATGGGCTGGTTCGGTTTCAACGGCGGTTCCGTACTGAAGCTGGGTGATGCTGCTAACGCACACTCTGTTGCCATGGTGTTCCTGAACACCAATGCCGCTGCTGCTGGTGGTGCGGTTGCTGCCCTGATCGTTGGCCGCATCCTGTTCGGCAAGGCTGACCTGACCATGCTGCTCAACGGTGCGCTTGCCGGTCTGGTTGCCATCACTGCCGAGCCGTCTACCCCGACTCCGCTGCTGGCTACCCTGTTCGGTGCCGCTGGTGGTGTGCTGGTAGTGTTCAGCATCCTGACTCTGGACAAGCTGAAGATCGATGATCCGGTGGGTGCCATCTCCGTCCACGGTGTGGTGGGTCTGCTGGGTCTGCTGCTGGTACCGGTTACCAACGCTGATGTGTCCTTCTCCGGCCAGATCATCGGTGCCGCTACCATCTTCATCTGGGTATTCGTGGCCAGCCTGATCGTCTGGGGCATCCTGAAAGCCGTCATGGGCATCCGGGTTTCCGAGGAAGACGAGTACGAAGGCATGGACATCGCCGACTGCGGCATGGAAGCCTACCCGGAATTCGTGAAAGGTTAATCCTTCACAACGACTTCCTTGAAATGACAGGGCGCCTTCGGGCGCCCTTTTTTTGTTTTCAAAAAAGGGTCGCGGAGCCTTTGCAGGGCGAGAAAGGTGGATTAGGCGTTCGAGGTACGAGGAGCGAGTCACGAAAGCAAAGCCCTGCGTCCGCGAAAGCCAGGTTTTCGCTCCTCGCTCCTCGAGACTCGTATCTCGTATCAGAGGCGTTTGTCCCCTGTGCTATGATGCCCCCTTTTCCGCCAGCTGCCTGCCGACACCATGACCGAAACCACTGTTATCCGCCTCCGCAAGAATGAAGAGCGCCGCCTCAAAGCCGGCCATCTGTGGGTCTATGCCAACGAGATCGACACCCGCCATACCCCGCTGCGGGATCTGCCCGCCGGCGTTGCCTGTGTGGTGGAAGACAGCCGCGGCAAACCGCTGGGCCGGGCCCTGCTCAGTCCTCATTCACTGATTGCTGCCCGTCTTTACAGTCGGGATGTGAAGCAGGAGCTGTCGCGCAGCTTCTTCAAGAAGCGCATCGAACAGGCTCTGGCCCTGCGCGAAACGCTGTTCGAGGAACCCAGCTACCGGTTGATCTTTGGTGAAGCCGACGGCCTGCCCGGTCTGGTGGTGGATCGTTTCGGTGATGTACTGGTAGTGCAGACCGGTTCCGGTGCCATGGAAGCGCATCTGGATACCATCGTCAGTGCCCTGGATGCGGTACTCAGCCCCACGCATATCATTGCCAAAAACGAAGCGGCGGCCCGGGAAATCGAGGGCATGGAGCGTTACACCAAGGCATTGAAAGGGGAGCTGGTCGACGAAGTGTCGCTCACCGAAAACGGCGCGCACTTTGTGGCACCGCTGGCGGAAGGACAGAAAACAGGCTGGTTCTATGATCACCGCAGTGCCCGCCAGGCCATGGCGCCATTGGCCAGGGGAGCGCGGGTGCTGGACGTGTTTTCCTACTGCGGCGGCTGGGGCGTGCAGGCAGCACTGGCAGGAGCCGAATCAGTGACCTGTGTGGATGCCTCGGAAACTGCCACCGACTATGTGCACCGCAATGCCGAGCTGAACGGGGTGGCGGACAAGGTGGGCAGCATCCAGGGCGATGCCTTTGCCGCCATGAAGCAGCTGATCGCCGATGGCGAAAAGTATGATCTTGTGGTGCTGGATCCGCCGGCCTTCGTGAAACGCAAAAAGGATTTCAAGAACGGCCTGGCCGGCTATCACGCCATCAACGAGCTGGCCCTGCGCCTGATCAAGCCGGGCGGCTACCTTATCTCCGCCTCCTGCTCCATGCACATGCCGGCGGACCGTTTGCTGGAAGTGATCCACAGCAGTGCTCGTCACATTGACCGCAGTGTGCAGGTGATCGGTTATCAGGGGCAGGGGCCGGATCACCCGGTGCACCCGGCCATTGTCGAAACCTCCTACCTGAAAAGCTGGTTCTGCCGGATCAATTTCAGTCTGTAACGGGTGGTTTCTGCGGTGCCTGTCAGGATGAATGCCAGCCACGTGACGCTCAGGCTGGTTGATTAAACGAAAAAGACTCGCCCGGAAACCGGGCGAGTCTTTTTGTTTTCGGGCAAGAGTCTACCCGGCGAAAAGCGCCTGTTTCGCCGCAGCAAATTCTTCGGCGAGACGGGCCACCATATCGCCAGTCCTTTCCACCGCGTCGATGGCACCAATCCCCTGACCGCAACCCCAGATATCCTTCCAGGCTTTCTTGTCGGTGTTGCCACTAGAGCCGAAGTTCATGGCGGAGGGATCACTTTCCGGAAGATTGTTCGGGTCCATGCCGGCGTTGATGATGGAGGGCGCCAGGTAATTGCCGTGCACACCGGTGAACAGGTTGCTGTAGACGATGTCTTCCGCGCGGCTGTCCACAATCATCTGCTTGTAGCCCTGGGCGGCGTTGGCTTCTTCGGTGGCGATGAACATGGAGCCGATGTAGGCCAGGTCGGCGCCCATGGCCTGGGCGGCGAGCACGCTGCGGCCATTGGCGATGGAGCCAGACAGGGCCAGCGGGCCGTTGAACCAGGTGCGCAGTTCCTGAATCAGGGCAAAGGGAGACAGGGTGCCGGCGTGTCCTCCGGCACCGGCGGCCACGGCGATCAGGCCGTCGGCGCCTTTTTCGATGGCCTTGCGACCGAACCGGTCATTGATCACATCGTGCATTACCATTCCGCCCCAGCCGTGAACTGCCTGGTTCACTTCCACGCGGGCGCCCAGCGAGGTAATCACCATCGGCACTTTGTATTTCTCGCACAGCTCCAGATCCTTCTCCAGCCGGTCGTTGGAGCGGTGCACGATCTGGTTGACGGCAAAGGGCGCGGCGGGTTGGTCCGGGTGGTCCCTGTCCCAGGCAGCCAATTCCTCGGTAATGCGGTGCAGCCACTCGTCCAGTTGCGATAAGGGGCGGGCATTGAGGGAAGGAAAAGAGCCGATGATGCCGGCTTTGCATTGAGCCAGTACCAGATCCGGGTTGGAAATGATGAACAGGGGCGAGCCCATCACGGGCAGGCGCAGGCGATCAGCGATGGAAGAGGGCAGGGACATGATGGGTTCTCCGCTAATTGATTTACCCTGTAAAATTTACACTGTATAAGTTAAACATCAAGTCCTCTCTGCTCATGGGGCTGAGCGAATCGGTCAGTGCTCCAGAGAGGGGGGGTTAACGCGCATACCCGCATACAGGGTACGCATGATCTTCTCGCGCAGGGTGTCGCCATCCATGCCGCGTAGGCCGCTGGCCAGTTCCAGTACCACAATGCCGTGCAGGGTGGCCCAGAACATGTAGCCGATCAGCTGGGCGTCCCCCTCCAGCAGGCCGGCCTCAATCATCTCACGCACATAACCCACCATGGTCTCCTGGGCGCGGAGATTGGCTTGACGCAACTCCGGGTAACGTTCTTCGTCGGGTTGCGTGAAAGAAAAGATCAGTTGGTAGGCCGCCGGGTAGGTCTTGGCAAAGGCCACGTAGGCATCCCCCACGGCCCTGGCCTTGGCTCGGGCATCCGGGGCCTGCTGCACTGCCTGCTCCAGGCTGGCGGAAAAGCGGTGGAAGGCTTCCGCGCGCACGGTAGCCAGGATTTCGTCCTTGTCCTGGAAATAACGGTAGGGCGTCATCGGGCTGACCCCAAGCGTGCTGGCGATCTGGCGCATGGTCACATTCTGGGGCCCCCGTTCAATGAACAGCCGGGTGGCCACATCACAGACCCTGTCGCGGAAAGCGGCAATTTCTTCGTCGGTTTTGGGCTTCTTCGCCAAGGGGGATGCTCCGGGGCCGGGATTTGATCTTACAGTGTAAACGAAGAGGGGCTTGCAGCCGAAACCGGCACATAAATTGAATGGGTCCTGATACATGCGGATGGCGACAATAAGGTGGCGTTGTGCCTCTACCCCCCGATTTTATTCAGGCCCGAGTGGATGCGGTGAAGAGCCGGCTGGATGTGCAGGTGTGTAGCCTTTATCAGGCCGATGAGATTCGGGAGAGTCTTGAGATCGTGGCCACCAGTGGCCTCAACTGCGACGTCTTGGGCGCTACCCTGTCATTCCGGCAGGGGCTCACCGGCAAAGTCGCCCGCAGCCGCAGCCCGGTGGTGGCCCGGGATATCAAGGCCCACCCCGAATACCACTATGTCCCCGGCTCCGATGAGGAGCGTTTCCAGAGCTATCTGGGCATTCCCCTGGAGCAGGCGGGGTGCCTCTACGGGGTGCTGGTGGTGCAGACCGAAGCGAAGAAAACGTTTTTCCTGAAGGATATCCGTGAGTTACACAGCGCCGGCAAGGATCTGCTTGATGCGCTGAAGCTGGCCTCTCGTCTGGCCGGTTAGTCCGTGGTTTTTCTCCGGCTTGCGGCTTTCTTGCGGGCGGGCTTGCTGTCGCTGTGCGGCTGCGGCAGTCCGTCGCTCTGCAGGGTATCCAGAAACAGGCGCACATCTTCCAGAGTAACGTGCTGCCACTTTCGCTCAGCCAGTACCTGTGCCACCTCGTCGGACCACTCCAGCCAGGTTTCCCCCACCCGGATACCGCGTTTCAGGGTCAGAAACACGCCCATGAATTTTTCCAGCACGGTATCCGGCAGGGATTCGAACACCGCTCGTTTGCGGTAAAGGTATTCCAGTGTTTCCCGGTAGTGCTCGCGCAGCTGGTTCAGCTCGGCAGCCAGTACATCCGGGTCCTGCAGGTGCATGGCCGCCACCTTCACCATAAAGCCGTCATTGAGCCGCGGCACCGGGAGGGGCTTGGACAACCAGGCCAGCATGGCCTGCCAGCCGGCCTGGTTCAGGCGGTATACCTTGCGGGGTGGGCGCGGCGAATTGTCCACGGTTTCGCAATCCAGCAACCCCTCCTCATGCAGCTTGCCCAGATCCCGATAAATTTGCTGAAAACTGGCATTCCACAGGTAGCCGTAGGTGTGCTGAAAGCCTTTGACGATGTCGTAGCCGGCAGCACCGCCGCTGCCCAGATAGACCAGTAATACGTGACGTAGGGACATGGGTTTCCTCCTTGGCTGATGGTACGTGCGAACCAATATGATTAATACTCAACATGTTGAGTGTTTTGATGGGCTGGCGTATGCTGCTCAAAAAACATGCAAAGGAGCGTTGTCATGGACGGTATATCGCAAGAGGACAGCTTCACCTCGGAGCACTACCGTCAGCTCACCCACGTGCTACCGGTGGGGCGGGGCAAGGAAAGCCAGCCGGAAGACAATGATGCCTGGGTGGAGGCCATGCTGCCCTGGCATTATCGGGGTGACCCGTTGGCGGAAGCGGTGGCCGGTACGCTGCGGGAGAAGGGAGGGATGGCCAAGCCGGCGGAGCGGGTTCGGCAACTGGCGGAGCAAGGCGATGTGCCCTGCCAGCGGTTGCTGGCGGACATGGAGGTGGTGCCGGAGTGGGTGGATTTCGCTCTGATGCGGTGTGGCGGCGCCATGGCGCAGCGGCATTTTCCTCAGCTGATCCTGGTGCTCACCTACGGTTGTCTCCCGTTGACCTTTGCACACCCGGATGCGGCGGCGATTTTTGTCGGTACCGGGCGCATGGAAGCCAATATTTCCCGTCGCCTGAATGAATCGGCAGCACTGTTTTTCGGGGTCTGTGATAGTGATGCGCTGGCGCCGGGAAAAGCCATGTGGGAGGCCTGCCTGCACGTTCGGCTGGTCCATGCGCTGGTCAGGATGAAGTGCCTGCAGAGCGGCTGGGATCTAAAGGGTCGAGGCATGCCGGTCAGTCAGCTGGCCACCGCTGCCGGCCCGGCATTTTTTGGCACGCACTTGTTGGATGGCATGCGTCGTCTGGGAGCGCGGGTCAGCGATGAAGAAGCTGCCGGCCACTGCATGATCTGGCGCTATACCACCCGGCTAATGGGGGTGCCACTGGAATTGCTGGGTAGCACACAGCAAGAGCAAGACCGTTTTGACGCGTCAATGATGAGCCAGTTTTTTGCCCCGGACGACACCGCAAAAACCATCATGGCGTCACTGCTCGACGGCCTGTGCACCTTGCCGCCCACATCGCGGTTGCCTCGTGCTGTGCAGATCGCGCTGTTCCGGCGAATGCTGGGTGATGAGATGGCAGATGCCTTTGGCGTGCCGGTAAGTGGCAAGGGGGAAAAAGCCCTGTCGATGATGCTGCCAGTGTTCTCCGGTTACTCATGGCTTCAGCGGGTACCAGGGGCGTCTGCCGGGCTCCGTTATATTGGGCAGCAGATTCTTGACCGGTACGCCAGCGAAGGGTTGGTCAGCCCGGCAGCGGCAGGTACGGCCAACTGATCGGAGAAAAAATGAAAACAATAAAATCGAAATGGCTGCAAAGCCTGCTGATAATACTGCTTTGTACATTGGCACCGGTGCTCTCCGCCAGAACAGTCTGTGTCTTCAGTCTGATCGGTGCCCAGGGAGACCTGTGGGAACAGATGGAGGATTATCGTATTGCGGCGGCTGGCTGGGGCGAGCCACTGTCGCTGCGGGTGTTCACCGATGAGCGCGTGGCGGCGGAAGATTTCAAAGCGGGGTTCTGCGATGGCCTGATGATGACAGGCATCCGTGCGCGCCAGTTTGTGCCCTTCACCGGCAGCATCGATGCCATTGGCGGTCTGCATAATTACGACAGTCTTCAGGTGTTGATCGAATTGTTGGCAAACCCGAAGCTGGCCCCTTCAATGCGTCACGGTGCCTATGAAACCGTCGGTATTTTGCCATTGGGGGCTGCCTATCTGCATATCAACGACCGGGCCATCAACAGCGTGGAAAAAATGGCCGGGCATACCATGGCGGTATTCGATAACGACCGGGCCCAGATTCTGATGGCGCAACATATTGGCGTGCGTCCGGAGTTGTCGGATGTGAGTAACTTTTCGTCCAAATTCAACAATGGTGTGGTGGATGTGATTGCCGCGCCGGCGGTGGCTTATATGCCACTGGAGCTGTACCGGGGCGTCGGTGTGCAAGGCATTGTAGTGAAACTGTCCACCGCGCAACTGACACTGCAACTGGTGCTGCGACAAGACAAGTTTTCTCCGGAATTCATGGCGCAGTCGCGCCGTTATTTTGCTAATCAATTCGAGCGGGCCATGAAAGTGATCCGGCATGCGGAGGACGACATCCTGTTTTTCTATCCGCCGCCGGACAAGGATCGCCAGCGCTACGCACAGATGATGGATGAGTCCCGCCTGTTCCTGATCGAATCCGGAGTGTACGACAAGGACATGATGGCCTGGATGAAAAAAGTACGCTGCAAGATTACCCCGTCACGGGCCGAATGTGGCAACGGGAGGGACTGGTAATGCGCGCAATAACCCTGTTGATCAGCATGCTGCTGGTACTCTTCTCGCCGGCACAGGCAGATGAGCCGCACCGCCTTATGGAGCAATTTCGCCAGGCATTGCAGCAGCGTAACAGCACAGCCGTCGCTGCGCTGTTTGCCCCCGATGCCAGCATAAAGGTGACCCTTTTGCTGGAACAGGAGCCCCCCATGGTGGTGTCACTGACCCGCGCGGAATACCTTCAACAGCAGCGAGCATTATGGCACTTTGCCAGCGATTACACCTTTACGGTGGATGACCTGGAAACGCAGAAAGTTGAGCAGGGCTGGCAACTGACCTTTGATCAGAAAGAGCGTTATCTCCTGTTCCAGGAAGCCCTGAACCGGGATAACCGGATTACCCTGCAGACGGAAATACGTGATGGTAAGAGTGTGATAACGGCGATTCATACACGTACCCGCCAGTGGTAGCCTCCGGGGCAGGGCTGTCGGTATGGGAACTCAGTGACTGTATGGTTATCATGCCGGAGTGACCGGTCAGGATAATTGCCAGTGCCCAGCGTATTGATTGTTGATGATGAGCCCCGAATCGCCGAGCCGCTGATGTTTGCGCTGGAGCGCGACCATTTTGCCGTGACCCACGTTGAGCTTGGGCAGCAGGCTCTGGCGTATCTTGCCCATCAGGTGGTGGATCTGGTGGTGCTGGACGTGGGGTTACCGGACCTGAACGGTTTCGACGTACTCAAACAACTACGCCAGTCCAGCCAGGTGCCGGTGCTGTTTCTCACCGCCCGTCAGGATGAAGTGGATCGCATCCTCGGGCTGGAGCTGGGTGGCGACGATTATGTGACCAAGCCGTTCAGCCCCCGCGAAGTGGTGGCCCGCATTCGTGCCATTCTCAAACGACTTGCTCCCCACGGTGAAGCTCGCGCCACCGACCTGTGGAAGCTGGATGAAGCCGGTGCGCAGATTTTTTTTCGTGGCACCGCGCTGACGTTGACCCGCTCCGAATTCCGCATCCTTTCCGCGCTGCTGAAACATCCCGGGCAGGTTTTTACCCGGTCGCAATTGCTGGATATTTGCGACAGTGATGAAGACAGTTTCGAGCGCAGTGTGGATACCCATATCAAGACCCTGCGTGCCAAGTTGCGACCGCTGGATGGCGAGAGGCTTATCGCCACCCGTCGTGGCATAGGCTACTACCTCGAGAGCCATAGCCAATGAAACTCGGGCAGCGCTTGCTGGTGTTCTATTTCCTTATTCTGGGGGTGGTGAGCTGGTTTGTGCTCGATCTGGTGTTCGGTCAGGCCAAACCACTGGTGCGCCAGTCCGCCGAAGAAACCCTGGTAGATGCGGCCAACCTGCTGGCGGAAATTGTTGCCGAGGATGCGGAGAGCGGCGAGATCGTGATTACCCCTTCACTGCGCCAGGCCCTGAATCGTTATGCCGGGCGTACACCGGATGCGGATATCTGGGGCCTGAAAAAAGACCGTATCCATACCCACATCTATATCACTGGTCCCACCGGTACCGTGTTGTTCGATTCCCGGGGCAAGGATGAAGGTGAGGACTTCTCCCGCTGGAATGATGTGCATCTGACCCTGCAGGGTCGCTACGGGGCACGGACTACCCGCACGGACCCTGAGGACCCGTCTACCTCGGTCATGTATGTGGCCGCCCCGATCCGCCACAGCGGCAGCCTGATCGGGGTCATCAGCCTGGGCAAACCGGGGCGTGCCATCGAGCCTTTTGTGCAACGGGCGGAACGGCATCTGTTGTTGTATGGCGGTGCGGCCCTGTTTGGTTGCCTGCTGCTGGGGGGAATGCTGGCCTGGTGGCTCAGCCGTCGGGTCAATCGCCTGCGAGGCTATGCGGAGGCGGTGGCCAATGATGAGCGTCCGGCGCCGCCGGCATTTCGTGGCAACGATGAGATCCGCGCTCTGGCCGATGCCGTTACGGCCATGCGTCGTCGACTGGAGGAGCGTGCGCGGCTGGAAGATAGCGTCAGCCTCCTGACCCATGAAATGAAAAGTCCGCTGGCGGCGATCCGTGGCGCCGGAGAAATTCTCCAGGATGAGATCCGGGATCCGTCACTGATCCGCTTTACCGATAACGTGATTCATGAAAGTCAGCGGCTCAGCGATCTTCTCGATCGGCTGCTGGCCATGGCCAGACTGGAAAAGCTGGAAAGTCTGCCGGACCGCAAGCGTCGCGTCTCAATTTCCCCGTTGGTGGAAGAATGGCAGCGCAGCCGCTATTCGTTATTGGCAGAAAAACAGCTGGATGTGAGTGTCGCCGGCAGCGACCTTCATGCAGAAGCCGATACCCTCAAACTGGCCCTGTTCAACCTGCTCGATAATGCGCTGCGTTTTGCCAGTGCGAGAACCACACTCGGGGTACAGGTGGAAGGTAATGCATTGAGCGTGACAAACATCGGCCCGGTGATACCAGATTATGCGTTGACGCGCGTCACCGAGCGCTTCTATTCCCTGCCGGCCCCGGGCCATGACAAAAGCTCCGGCCTGGGCCTGGCGATGGTCAACGAAATCGCCACCCTCCACGGCGGCAGCCTGACACTGGCAAACACCGACAACGGTGTCCGCGCCACCCTGACCATCCCCCAGCACTAACATTTCTACAAACCCGCTGTAGGCGCTCCTCTTGAGGTGCGAACCGCGCTTGCGAGGAAACCGCCCGCAGGGCGATCAGGCCTTTCAGATATCGGTAGATCTTTCCAGAATAGATTGCTACCGGATCGGATCTTCCATCGCATTCGGCTTCGCCCCTCAAGAGGGGCTCCAACGACCAAGGTTTGGAGTTTGTTTTTCCTTGTGGCATCTCACTCCTCGCTCCTCGCTCCTCGCTCCTCGCTCCTCGCTCCTCGCTCCTCGCTCCTCGAAACTCGCTTCCCCACACAATCCCCACAAAACCCTCAACCTGGCTTCGCACACTGGTCTCTCCATATGAGGGAGAGGAACCATGCGACCCAACCTGTTACTGAAAATGCTCACGATAGCCGGCCTGCTCATGGTGCTGGTGATTCCCCTGTTGATGATCCAGGGCAAGGTACGCGATCGCAGCCAGGATGCCTGGCAGGTCAAACAGCAAATCGCTCGTCAGGTCAGTGGCGAACAGCAAATCAGCGGCCCGGTCATTGTTACCCAGCGAATCCGCAAGCAACTGGTGGAAAAGACGGATTGTCGCCGCGGCGAAAGCTGCACGGTGGTGGAAAAACGCCCCGTACTGGAGAGCCAGATTCCCGATGCCCTGAATGTGGATGGCCAGTTGCAGACGCAGATGCGTTACCGGGGGATCTATGGCACACCGGTCTATCGCAGCCTGTTGCATCTGGAAGCGGTGTTTCCTGCCAATTGGCAACAGGTCAAGCAGCCGGAGCAAGTCCTGGCGTCGCGGCCATCCTTGCTGGTGCTGCAGATCAGTGATCTGCGCGGTCTGGTGGAGCGGCCGCAGATCCTGGTCAACGATGTGCCTCTGGCGCTGGTGGAAACCGAACAGTTGCCCTCCGGGCTGGGTGCCAATGCGGTGGCAGTGCAATTGCCGGATGACCTGTCCGGTGCCTTCACCGTCAAGGTGCGGTTAAACCTGAACGGCACCGAATCCCTGGCAACACTGCCGCTGGCCAAGGAAACCCGCATTGGTCTGCGTGCGGACTGGCCGCACCCGAGTTTTGAGGGGCTGGTATTGCCCGTGGAAAGAGAAATTAACGCGGAAGGCTTCAGCAGCCAGTGGCGCACCAATAGCCTGGCGGCGGCCAGCGCCATTCTCTGTGCCCGCGGTGATGGCGCCTGCGGTGACGCTAACCAGGCGCTACGGGTAAGGCTGGTGCAGCCGGTGACCGGATTGCTGTCCAGCGAACGTGCTCTGAAATACAGCTATCTGATTGTCGGCCTCACCTTTGCCGCCTTTTTTCTGTTTGAAATATTGCGCCGTTACCCATTGCACGCCATGCAATATCTGCTGGTGGGTCTGGCGCTGGCCATGTTCTACCTGCTGCTGGTAGCGCTCAGTGAGCATATCGATTTTGCCCTGGCCTACCTGGCCGCAGCGTTGTCGTGTTGTGCGTTGATCGGCGTCTACCTGATGGCAGTGTTGCGATCACTCCAGGCAGGGTGGAGCTTTGCGGTCAGCTTGTTACTGGTGCAGGGGCTCATCTACGGCATCCTGATGGCGGAAGATTACGCCTTGCTGTTGGGGGCTCTGTTGTTATTTGCCGCTCTGGCGATGGTGATGCTGGTTACTCGCAACCTGGACTGGTATGCCTTTGCCGTCCTGGGCAAGGCCGTGGCAAAAGCAAAAGCGGCACAGGCGGAACCGAATGAGCCCTAGTCGCATCGTGCGTTTACTGAAGGCCAGTCGACGCTATCCCTCCCAGCGTCTTGGTTTGCTGGAACGGGCCCTGCGCCTGTGCCAGCAGGTCCTGGCCGCGAACGCCGGGGATTGTGACGCCCTGCTCTGGCTGGGGATTATCTGGTGGCAACTGGGAGCAACCCATCGGGGCAGAGCCATCCTGAACATCGTGAGATTGGGCGAAGGAGATGTTGGTGTTTGTTTTCCTGAACCTTCTTGTTGGTCGGGGAAATAGGGAAAACGATGAGAAAACATCAGTAAATTTGTGAATATTGTGGTTTTTTTACAATTAGGTTACTACTTGATGAGGACCAGGGGAGCTATGAAGGCTCAGGAAGGCCTTGGCCCTTTTTTATTAATCAGGGAGAAAGGTATGAATAAGAAAACTTCAGTGTTTGCGGTTGCCGCGCTTGCCGGTGCCATCAGCCAGACTGCCATGGCTGAAGCGCCTTCTTTCAATTACGTGCAGTTCGACTATGTTGTATCCGGTGACTCGGAAATCAGCGAGGGAGGCGTGTCTGAGTCGTTTGATCTTGAGCAGGGCTTCGGGCTGCAGGGCGGTTTCGAAATCGGTGATTATGTGATGGTCATGGGTCGCCATGTGTCGCTGGACTATGAAGACGACGAGGACTTTTTCGTCGAAGCAGATAATGTCGTTTTTAACGATATGACGTTCATTGGTGTCGGTGCGCATTTGCCGGTTGCAGATATGATCGCGCTTTACGGTGCGGTTGGTTTTAGCCGCCCAACCTTCACGGGCTTTGCAAGTGAAGGTTATGGCCTGGAGGTCGGCGCCCGAGCCAACTTCGAAATGGTGACCGCATCACTCTGGTACAACATGGGTAATACCGATACCAAGGTTGATACAGATGGATTGGCCGGTACAGAGTCGCTGGATATCGACCCGGAAATGCTGGGCCTCGATGTGGCCATTTCCTTTGCCCCGGACGCGCCTGAGCTGGTGCTGGGGTACGTTGATGCGACCCATGAAATAGAGGGTGACAACTTTGAAGTTGATGTGGATTACGATCACTTCTCCATTGGCGTAAGAAAATCCTTCTGATCGCCCTGACACGGGATCCGCTTGCGGATCCCGTTTTTCTTTATTGGCAAAAAACGTTCTTTCGCCATTTCCTGATCGATAACCTGTTTTTAAAAAAGAGGCCGCGCTCCATCCAGGAGTGCGGCCTCTTTGTTTCCAGTGTCGAAGTGTTATTCCGCGAATGATCAACTATCCACGGTTAATTATTCACTGCCTTTCCCATAGGCCCGCAAAAACAACTCCACGACCTGTTCCGCATGGGGCTGCGCTTCGCTGGCCGTCATCGGTGGCTGGTAGCCAATCATGACGCGCATATGCTGGCAGCCCTGCAGCAATGCAAAGAAATTTTCCGATGCCTGTTTGGGGTCCGTAACCTCAAGCTGGCCGGCAGCGTTGGCGCTGCGGATCAGGTTTTCCATGGCAGTAAGCGTGCGCTGCGGGCCCGCCTCGAAAAACAGCCGTGACATTTCCGGATCCTGCGTGGCCTGGCTGTTCATCAGCCGTTGCAGTTTGAGCGTATCCGGGCTGTGGATCAGCTCAAGGAAGCCCAGGCCGATCTTGGTGAGGGTGGTGCGCAGGGGCTGATTGCCATCCAGCTCGAAGATCGGCACTGGTAGCATGTTCTGGCATTTCGCCTCGATGGCCGCGGAAAATAACGTTTCCTTGTCGCTGAAATGGCTATAAACCGTCAGTTTGGAAACCCCGGCTTCCTTGGCCACCGCATCCATGCTCGTGCCTGCAAACCCTTGGGAGAGAAAGAGTTTCTCTGCCGCATCCAGGATGGCAGCACGTTTGGCCGGATCCTTTGGGCGGCCACGGGCGGCTGGGGTTGAGGTATCAGTCATCGCACTCACATTTCAATACTGGACGGTTTAGTTTAATAAAATTACTATACTCGACAGTATAGCATAAAGGGAAGGCAACCTCGGTGGCTTTCAAGGTAAACACGGGTTAGCAAAGGGTAGAGGGTAGCTGCCATGTTTCGTTCACTGTTGATACCGGGTCTGGTCATCGGAGTCGTTGGGGCTCTCGGCCTACAGGGCTGTTCCGATGCGGAATCCGGCAAAACCGAAGCACCGCGTCCGGCGCTGGTGGTCCAGCCGCTGACCGCCGGAGCCAGCCAGGACGTATTCCCCGGGGAAGTGCGAGCCCGCTACGAACCGGAGCTGGGTTTTCGCATTGCCGGCAAGATCAGCCAGCGCAAGGTGGACGTGGGCGATCGCGTCAGCAAGGGCGATGTGCTGGCCACTCTGGATACCGATGATGTGAACCTGCAGCTGGATGCAGCCCGTGCCCGCTTTGCCTCTGCCCAGGCCGATCACAAGCTGGCCCGCAGTGAGCTGGACCGCCACCAGGCCCTGCTTGAACGTCAAGTCATCAGCCGCTCCCAGTATGACAGTGTGGAAAGCCGCTTCGACGCGGCCGAGGCCCAGCTGCGTCAGGCCCGCGCCAACCTGAATGTGGCCCGCAACCAGACCGACTATGCCACGCTCAAGGCACCCAGGGACGGGGTGATTGCCCAGCGTCTGGCCGAGGCCGGTCAGGTGGTGGCTGCCGGTCAGCCGGTGTTTGTGCTGGCAGTGGATGGCGACCGGGAAGTGCGTATCGATTTGCCGGAGCAGGACGTGGGTCGGTTTGTGATCGGTATGCCGGTGGCCATCGAGCTGTGGTCCCGCAAGGGCAAGGTATTCCCCGGCACCCTGCGGGAATTGTCCCCGTCGGCGGATCCGCGCTCGCGCACCTTCGAGGCCCGGGTGGCCTTCGATAACGACGACGTGGGCGCCGACCTGGGCCAGTCCGCCCGCGTGGTGGCCAGCGGGGCCGCCGGCAATGGTGTGCTCACGCTGCCTCTTGCGGCAGTGACTGCGGAGGGGGAGAAGCGCTATGTGTGGGTGGTAAACCCGGAAGATGCCAGCCTGATCAAAACCCCGGTGGAAACCGGTGCCTATGGGGCGGAAACCATTCCGGTGCTGTCCGGGCTGCGCGCGGACGCCTGGGTGGTGGCGGCAGGGACGCATTTGCTGCGAGAGGGGCAGACGGTGATTCCCGTGGATCGCCAGAACCGGCAGATTGACCTGGCGGCAGCAGACACGCCGGCCCCGGCCGATGATGCCGGGACGGAAAGCGAATAGGGAGCGCCACCATGTCATTCAATCTCTCGGAATGGGCGCTGAAAAACCGCGCCCTGGTGCTCTACGCGATGCTCCTGCTCGGTGCCATGGGGGCCATTTCCTACGCCAACCTGGGGCAGAGCGAAGATCCGCCGTTCACCTTCAAGTTGATGACCATCAATACCCAGTGGCCCGGTGCCAGCGCGGAAGAAGTCTCCCGGCAGATTACCGAGCGAATCGAAAAGAAATTGATGGAAACCGGCGACTTCGAGCGGATCACGTCCTACTCCCGTCCCGGTGAATCCCTGGTCATGTTCATGGCCCGGGACGAAATGCGCTCCAAGGAAATCAAGGATCTCTGGTACCAGGTGCGCAAGAAAGTGGGCGATATCCGTCATACCTTGCCCCGGGATGCACAGGGGCCGTTCTTCAACGATGAATTCGGTACCACCTTCGGCAATATCTATGCGCTGACCGGCCCGGGGTTCGACTACGCCATCATGAAAGACTACGCCGACCGCCTGCAGCTGGCCCTGCAGCGCGTGGAGGACGTGGGCAAGGTGGAGCTGGTCGGGCTGCAGGACGAAAAGATCTGGGTGGAAATTTCCAACACCAAGCTGGCGTCCCTGGGCATTCCCCTGGTCACCGTGCAGCAGGCATTGCAGTCGCAGAATGCGGTGGCCGACGCCGGCTTTTTTGAAACCCCCAGCAGTAGAGTGCGGCTACGGGTATCCGGGGAATTCACCAGTGTGGACGATATTCGCCAGTTTCCCATCCAGGTGGATAACCGCACCCTCAAGTTGGGTGACATTGCCACCGTTTATCGCGGCTTCAGTGATCCGCCCCAGCCGCGCATGCGCTTTATGGGCGAGAACGCCATCGGCATTGCCGTGTCCATGAAAGACGGCGGAGACATTCTCAAACTGGGTGAAAACCTGGACAAGGCTTTTGCCGAGCTGCAGAAGAGCCTGCCGCTGGGCATGGAACTGCGCAAGGTCTCTGATCAGCCGGCAGCGGTGGAGGCCGGGGTCGGCGAGTTCGTACAGGTGCTGATGGAAGCCCTGGTCATCGTGTTGCTGGTGAGTTTTTTCTCACTGGGCTGGCGCACCGGTATGGTGGTGGCGTTGTCCATCCCGCTGGTGCTGGCCATGACCTTCGCGTCCATGAAGTATTTCGATATCGGCCTGCACAAGATTTCCCTGGGGGCACTGGTACTGGCCCTGGGTCTGATGGTGGACGATGCCATCATTGCGGTGGAAATGATGGCCATCAAGATGGAGCAGGGGTTCAGTCGCCTGAAAGCGGCCGGCTTTGCCTGGAAAAGCACGGCGTTTCCCATGCTCACCGGCACCCTGATCACCGCCGCCGGGTTCCTGCCCATTGCCACGGCGGAATCCAGCACCGGTGAATATACCCGCTCGATCTTCCAGGTGGTGACTATTGCCCTGCTGGCTTCCTGGATCGCCGCGGTAGTGTTCGTGCCGTATCTGGGGGAAAAACTGCTGCCCAACCTGGCCAAGCGGGATGCCAGCGGGGATGTGCACGATCCCTATCAGAAACCCTTTTATCAGCGTTTCCGTGGCGTAGTGGAATGGTGCGTGCGTTATCGCAAAACGGTCATTGGTCTGACCGTGGGTATCTTCGTGTTTTCCCTGCTGCTGTTCAGCCTGGTGCCCCAGCAATTCTTCCCGGCGTCCAACCGGCTTGAGTTGATGGTGGACATGAAACTGGAAGAGGGCGCGTCGCTGGCCGCCACCCAGGAGCAGGCCCTGCGTCTGGAAGCCATGCTTGGCGAGAATGAACAGATCGAGAATTACGTGGGCTACATGGGCAGTGGTTCGCCACGTTTTTACTTGTCGCTGGATCAGAAGTTGCCGGCAGCGTCGGTGGCCCAGTTCGTTATCCTGACCCGCAATATCGAGGATCGGGAACAGGTGCTGAGCTGGCTGGAGGAAACCCTGCGGCGGGATTTCCCCACCGTACGCAGCCGTGTGTCGCGGTTGGAAAATGGTCCGCCGGTGGGTTACCCACTGCAGTTCCGGGTCTCCGGGGAGCACATTCCCCAGGTGCGGGAACTGGCCCGGCGGGTAGCGGCCCAGGTCCGCGATAATCCCGACACCCAGAACGTGCACCTGGACTGGGAAGAGCCCAGCAAGGTGGTGCGCCTGAACGTGGACCAGGACCGGGCCCGGACGCTGGGAATTACCACTGCCGATCTGTCCACGGCCCTGCAGGCATCCCTCTCCGGGGTGGCGGTGAGCCAGTACCGGGAAGATAACGAGCTGATCAATGTGGAAGTGCGCGGCGACAGTCACGAACGCCACGCTCTGGGTTTGCTTGGCAACCTGGCAGTACAAACGCAAAGTGGCCGCAGTGTGCCCCTGAACCAGATTGCCACCCTGGAGTATGGCTTCGAGGAAGGGATTATCTGGCATCGGGATCGACTGCCCACAGTGACCATCCTGGCGGATGTGAAGGGCGATGCCCTGCCGGCCACCCTGGTCAATCAGATCATGCCGCAGCTGGAAGATGTGCGCGCCGACTTGCCGCCGGGCTACCTGTTGGAAGTGGGTGGCACCGTGGAGGAATCCGCCCGTGGGCAGAAATCTGTCAATGCCGGCATGCCGCTGTTCATCCTGGTGGTGATTACCCTGCTGATGCTGCAGCTGCGCAGCATGCCGCTGTCGCTGATGGTGTTTATCACTGCGCCGTTGGGGCTGATCGGGGTGACCTTCTTCCTGCTGATTTTCCAGAAGCCATTCGGGTTTGTGGCCATGCTTGGCACCATCGCGCTGGCGGGCATGATCATGCGGAATGCGGTGATCCTGGTAGACCAGATCGGCCAGGATATGGATCAGGGACTCAGCACCTGGGATGCCATCATCGAATCCACCGTGCGCCGTTTCCGGCCCATTGTCCTGACTGCGCTCACTGCGGTACTGGCCATGATCCCGCTGTCACGCAGTGTCTTCTTCGGCCCCATGGCAGTGGCGATCATGGGCGGATTGATCGTGGCGACGGCACTGACTCTGCTGTTCCTGCCGGCCCTCTATGCCGCCTGGTTCCGGGTCAAGGAAGAACACGCCCCCGCCGGGCACAACGAACGCTGATGAAATGCCGGTCATCACCGGCTTCCCCTTGGCCCCGGTTCTTCCGGGGCTTTTTTTTGGCGAAAACGCCCACGGTTTTTGAAAAGGTAGGGTGCACTGAGCCAGGGTTCAAATCCTTCAGAAAGATCCCCTGTAGGAGCGTCGCTCGCGGCGCGATAACCCGGCGCTGGCGAGTTACGAGAAACGAGTTTCGAAAGTCAAAATCTGCAAGTTGCGAAGTCAGGTTTTCGCTCCTCGCTCCTCGTTTCCCGCAACTGGGCTATCGTGGTGCCACCTCGATAGTCAGCGCCTCGCTCCGCCCCTGATGCGCGGCCCTGACACAGCGCAGGCTGAATGTTCCTTCCCGATCAAACCGCCACGGCAACGTCACCGTGCTGCCCGGTTCACTCAGGCGGGTGTTGGGGTAATCCTTGCGCAGATCCGGCATTAATTTATGTATCAGCGCCTGGTCGCGCAGGGCCGCGTCATCGCCCAGGGCAAACAGGTGCCAGTCATCACTGCGGTTTGTCAGGCGTAACCGCACACTGTGTTGATGCGGGATATCCAGGCGGCTTGGGGTCCAGGAATTGTAAAAATTCACGGACACGATGGGGAAATCTGCCGGGTTTCGCAGTGCTGTGCCCGCCGCCATGGGGATCTCGTCTGGCAGAAAGCCATGGGCCCCGCTACCCTGCGATAGAGACAGCGTGCCGGCCAGCAGTAAAACAACAGGGTATTTCAGTCGGTCAGGCATGGCATCGTGAATGAAGTGGAGGGATCTCTGTGAGAATAAGAATACGTGTTTTGTTGATGGCGTGCCTGTGCGCGTGGATGGCGTCGGCCAGTGCCGCTCCCCTCACCGTGGCCGTGAAGGCCTCACCGCCGTTCAGCTTTCAGAATGGGGATCGCTGGGATGGTGTGAGCGTGGAGCTATGGGAGCAGGTTGCTAAAAACGCGGGTTATGAGTATCGCTTCCGCCCCTATAAAACCGTGGCGGAAATGCTGACGGCGGTGGAACTGGGCCAGGCGGACGTGGCCATCGGTGCCATCAGTGTCACCGCCGACCGGGAGCGGCGTCTGGATTTTACCCAGCCCATGTATCGCGCCGGCTTGGGCATTGCCACCCGCACCGAAGCCAGCGGCTGGATGGCGACCCTGCACGGCCTGTTTTCCTGGAAGTTTTTCTCCGCCGTGCTGGCCCTGGGCCTGGTGTTGCTGCTGGTGGGGTTGCTGGTGTGGCTGTTCGAGCGCAAGAAGAACCCGGAGCAGTTTGGCGGCTCCGCCGGCCAGGGGATCGGCAGCGGCTTTTGGTGGTCCGCAGTGACCATGACCACCGTGGGCTATGGTGACAAGGCACCGGTCAGCGCCGGTGGCCGGGTCGTCGGCCTAGTGTGGATGTTTGTCAGCATCATTACCATTTCCGGTTTCACCGCCGCCATTGCCTCCAGTGTTACCGTTAATCAGTTACAGACCCGGGTGGCCGGGGCCGGGGATCTGCCCAGAGTGGAAACCGCCGTGGTGGAGGCCACCAGTGGTGAGCAATGGCTGGTGGGCGAAGGGCTCAACTACCGGACCTATCCGAATCTGGAGAAAGCCATGCGTGCGGTGGTGCTCGGTGAGGTGGATGCCTTGGTATCGGATGCCCCGGTAATGCGCTACATGCTGCGCGAGCGTGAGGCTTCCCAGGTGCTGGTGTTGCCCAAGCTGGTCCGGGAAGAAAGCTATGCATTTGCCGTGGCCAATGGCAGCCAGCTCCGTGAGCCTATCGACCAGGCCATGCTCGAAATTCTCCCTTCCGAGGAATGGCGCAAGGTACTGAACCGCTACCTGGGTGCCGACCAGTAGCCTCTGACCTCATCCCTCACAGGCCTCAGGCGTCGCTGTCATTGCCAAACAGCGGCGCCAGACTGGCCAGTTCTTCTTCCAGATTCCAGTGCATTTCCCGTGCGGTGACATTCAGCAGCACCAGCGCATTGATGGGGGCATCGGAGGTGCGCTTGCCGCGCAGACGCCGCGTAAAGCAGCGGTTCAATTCATTGAGCGCCGCATAGCGTGCATTCAGTTCTGCCAATGGGTCCTGGCTATCCAGGCGATCCGCCATATGCTGTTGCAGCAGGAAGAGGCTGGCGGAACGCACCAGGGTTTCACTGGCGCTGCTGAGGGGCAGATGGAACCGGGCCATGGGCCGCAGGAAGCGGGTATGGGGGCAGTCACTGAGAGCGCAGATCAAACCGAACAGTGAACTTAACGCCCGCTGCAGCGTGGTGGTCTGCCGGTACTGACGCTGCGGGGTGTCCACTTCCACGGTAACAGTCTGAAACGAGTCACCCAGCGCGGATTCCGGCAACAGAAAAGCCAGATTGAGGGCGATGGGGCAGTAGCGATGTGTCTCCTTGTTCAACGGGCAGTGGCTGCACTGATGATAAGTCAGCGCTGCCCAGGCCGGCGGCGAGAAACGGTCGGGGATGGCGATGGCATCATCGACAAGCTCGATGGGAATGCGTTGTTGAACGCCTTCCGGTGTGGTGAGGGTGTACACATAATCAGGCGGCATGGACGTTGTCAGACTGCTTCAACGGCAGCTTGATGATGAAGGTAGTGCCCGTGCCAGGTGTGCTTTCCACAGTCATGATGCCGCCATGGTGGCGAATGATGTCATGACAGATCGACAGGCCGAGCCCGGTCCCCTTGCCGATGGGCTTGGTGGTGTAGAAAGGTTCGAAGATCTGTTCCAGATGCTCGCCCGGAATCCCGGGTCCGTCATCGGTAACCGTCAGTGTGCACCACGCGTCATCACAGTCCGCGGCAATGGTGATGGTGCCTTTACCCTCAATGGCCTGTGCCGCGTTGACGAACAAATTCATGAACACCTGGGAAAGCTGACTCTCCGAGCCGGGAATCAGTGGCAGGGATTCCAGATTGGCGTGGCTGACATGAATGCGGTTTTTCAGTTCATGCTTGGCCAGGTTCAGTGACGTGGCGATGCAGGTGGCGATGTTGGTCGGAGAGAAGTGTTCCGGCTGATTGTGAGAGAAGTTTTTCAGATCGCGGATAATTTGTTTGATGCGCTCAATGCCCTCGCTGGTTTCGTCAATCAGCGCCGGGTGGTCTTCCAGGATAAAGCGCAGTTTTTTTGCCTCGATCTTCAGGCCCGCCTCGGATTGCAGAAATTGCTCAAATTTTTCTGCGCTGATGCGCTTTTGCAATCCGGTGATCACCTTCGACATGGTGTCCAGGTATTCCCGGGAACGGTTCAGATTGGAAGACAGCATGGCAATCGGATTGTTGATCTCGTGGGCGATGCCCGCGGAGATCGTGCCAAGCGACGCCATTTTTTCCGAGTGCAGCAGCATGGTTTCCACATGGCTGAGTTTCTGGTCTTTCTCTTTCACTTCCTGAATCAGTTGATTGTTCTCGGTTTTGATATCGGTAATGTCCGTACCAAAATAGATAAAACCGTCATCCTCGTCGGAAATATAGGAAAGCGGAAACAGGAACATGTTCATCCAGTAAAGGCTGCCATCTTCCCGCTGGTTGCAGACTTCCCCATTCCAGACTCCGGACGCCGCATGCTTGCATTGCATCATGGGCAGGCCGCTGTCCTGGCTGTCCGGGTGATGGATGCTTTCGTGTTGACCGATCAACTGGGAAAAGGCGTGACCGCTGAGAGACAGAAACTTGCCGTTGGCAAAGGTAATGGTGCCCCGGTTATCCGTGGTCAGCACACAGTATTCATCGATGATCCGCGCCAGGGGGCCGAGCAGGGTCTTGTTGAGTTTGTACTCATCCGCATTCACTTCGATCAAATGCAGCTTGCGTCCGAAACGGTTATCCGTCAGGGACGCAAACTCCGACAACTTGGCTTCCACATTGATGGACGTCCGGTAGGTCTTGTAGAGAAAGAAGATGATGATCAGAAGAATAACGGTGGAAGACACCAGGAAAAGGCCCTGTGCTTCCATGCCGAAGCCGATATCGGCTTTGCCAAGAATGCTTTCCATGAAACGTGTCGTCCTGTATTCGGCTAGCGGCGGTTAGCCCTCGTAGCCAAGACTGCGCAGGGTCTGGCGTTGTTCGCGAACGGTCTCCGCCAGGATGCGGTTTTCCAGCAGGATATCGCGGAACTTGAGGCCTTCGCGAATATTGCCCAGCAGTTGTTCGTCATCCCAGGGCTTGGGAATAAAGCGGAATGCGCCGGCCTTGTTGATGGCAGACATGACCGTTTCGATATCGATGACCCCGGTGAGCAGAATGCGGATGGTATCGGGCTGCAGGTCACGGAGTTCCTGCAGCAACTCCAGGCCATTCAGCTCGGGCATCATGTAATCGGTAATCACCGCATCGAAAACCGTGGTGCGGGCCCGGCGCAGGGCTTCCCGGGGATCCTGGTAGGTTTCCACGTCCCAGTCGGTGTACATGTTGATGGTCCGTTTGAGGGCCTTGAGGATGTAATCCTCATCATCAACGAGCATGACCTGATACATATTCTTATCCTCATTCATGCAGCTCCGGGCGTGGCAAAACCGGGTGAAATAGCAGGAATCGCCCGCCGGACCGTCACCTTTGACGATACCCGCGGGTCTCTGCGCTGACAATTGATGGCAGGTTGAGGAAGGTTCCGGTCATGCTGCCTGTTCTGCCGTTTGTCCGGCATGGACAAAACAGCGGCAAATCAGGGGGAAAACGCCCCGGTAACCGAGGCATTGCAAGGCGTTATGCAGGGAGTCTTCCCCATATGCAAAAAGCGGGAAGGTTCACGAATGGCGCGCTAACGGACGGTGGTAATCGCCTTAGTCACAGAACCGGTGGCAATCAGGCGCTCTTCGCCGCTGGCATTGACCGCCAGGGCTTCCGCCCGCATGGCCGCCAGGGTGCGGCCCAGACGATCCAGCCGGGCGCGAATCACCACGGTTTCCCCTTTCATGGCCGCACGCAGCACACTGCTGTGGGTTTCCACCGTCACCGGTTGCTGGTCGGCGGATAACGACGGCACCACGGCAAAGAAGCAGGCCACGTCCATCAGTGCATAGACGATGCCGCCGTGCAGGGCACCCATGGGATTGGTGGTGAACTCGTTGACCGTAAAACGCACCTCACTGCGACCTTCGCCGGCGCTGAGCAGTTCCAGTTCGCAGGCGCGGTGCAGGGGGTGGGCAAGAACGGAATCACGGACTTCTTCCAGGCGGCTCATGATATCTCTCGTCAGAAAGGGGGCCGTTACTGTGCCGTCTGCCGCCGCGTCTGTGAATGACCGGATGAAACTAAATGCCTTGACCGGGGTCTTCTTTCTTTGCAGAGTAGACCCTCCCCTAACCCACGGCAGGCACCATGAAAGCACTGGTCTGGACATTGCTGCTGATCATCTGCACACACGTGCTGGTGCTTGATGCCATGCATCATGAGCACGATGCCGACGTGGCCGTGGAACAGCTCGATGATGCCCCTGTCCCGCTGGACGTGCTGGATGCCGGCGGGGACCACTGCTGCCAGTGCCATGGCTTCATGGCCAGTATGGAATGCGCCCCCGCCCGTTTGCCTGCACCGCCGGCAACCGTCCTGGCGTTGCGACCCCCCTTGCCGGACGCGCCGGCGGATAATCCGTTTCGCCCTCCCATCGCCTGATCGCCTTTCCGAGCCCGAGTTGCGCCTGAGCGCGACAGATTCCGGATAATCGATCAGGAGCTTTCCCATGGAAAGTCTATCCCCCGTAGTGCGCGGTTGCGCACTGCTATTGCTGCTATGCGCCACTCGGCTGCAGGCAGACACCCCCGCCGGCCAGTGGGCCGGCTGGCTGCAACAACAGATCAACAGCCTGCCCGCCAGCCGTGCCATCAATGCCGAACAGGAACGCTGGCTGGCGGAAAACCGTGATGCGGCGCAGCCGCTCTACAACCCTGCGCTGAACATCGGCTATGAAGACAGCGCGGAAACCACCCGAACCCTGGGGCTCAGCCAGACCCTGGACTGGTCCGGCAAGGCGCGCGCCCGCCGCGATGCGGTGGCGGTGCGCGACACCCTGGCACAACTTCGCGCCGACAAGGCCCGCGCCAGCTTGCTGGCGGACAGCCTCAATGCGCTGGTGGCCTTCGATGCCGCCCGTGCCCGGCTGGCTGCCACTCGCGCCCAGGAGCAGCAGCTGTCCGCACTCAGTGAGTTGATCCGGCGCCGTGAACAGGCCGGAGATCTGGGGCAGGTGGATGCGCAACTGGCCTGGCTGTCCCTGGCCCAGGCCCAGCAGACCCTGGCGGAAGCGGAAAGCGATGCCACGGCGGCGGCGACCCGGTTGCGGCAGGTGTTAGCCAGTGCCCAGCCGGGCCGGCCCCTGCCCGCGGCTCGCCATTGGCAAGCGGTGGCAGTCAGTACCGATACCTCGCAACGGCTGCCGGTTAGCTTTGATCTGCGTCTGGCCCAGCAGCAGCTGGCTCTGGCCGAGCAGGGCGCCACCCTGGCGAGCCGTCAGCGCCGGGCCGATCCCACGCTGGGGTTCAGTGTCGGCCAGGAAGGCGACGACAACCTGTGGGGCGTGGATATCAGCCTGCCGCTGAAAATCTTCAATACCGGTAACGATCGCTATCAGGCTGCCCTGGCCGACAGCGAGTCCCGCCGCGCCTTGCTGGAGAAAACCCGCGCCGATATCGCCGCCCAGCTCGACGGCGCCCTGCGCGATTACCAGCAGCGCCGTGAGCGCTGGCAAACCTGGCAGCAACTGACCGGCGACACCCTGGCCCGCAGCGACGCGCTGCTGGAACGGGTCTGGCAACAGGGCGAGCTCACCACCCAGAGCTACCTGCAGGCTCTCAACCAGCGCCTGGATACCCGCCTGTCCGGTATCGCCCTGCGCGAAGCCATGCAACAGGCCTGGATCGAATGGCTCCAGCAAAGCGCCCAGCTTAATGACTGGCTGAATAGCCTCGCTAACTAACAATGCCGTAGGAGCGTCGCTCGCGGCGCGATCACAAACGTATGGAATCGCGCCGCGAGCGACGCTCCTACGGGAAAATTTGGAAATTTTTTATGAAAACCAAAACACGTTTCAAACAATCCCCACTGGCCCTTGCCCTGCTGGCAACCCTGGCCAGCCCCGTCTGGGCAGAAGAAGACCACGCCCATACCCACAACGAAAGCAACGAAACACAGCAGCATGCCCGGCAGCCGGCACCGGACGGCAATGCCGATCATGATAGCCATGGTCACGGCGACGCGGCCAAAGACACCCATGAGGAAGAAGCAGTCCTGGAGCTAACCGCCGACCAGCAAGCCATGCTCAACCTGCAAGTCATCACCCTGCAACCGCAAACCAACGCCACCCAAACCCTCACGGTCCCGGCAGAAATCATCAGCAACCAGTACCGTACCTGGGTGGTGCCGGTGCGCATCGATTCCCAGGTGCAATCACGCAGCGCCACCCTGGGCCAGCACCTGAAAAAGGGCGAGCCCATTGCCACCCTGTTCAGCCCGGCCATGGCGCAACTGCAAAGTGATTTGCAGGTGGCGGCCGATGCCTGGCGGCGGGTGAATAATCTGGGGCGTCGCACCGTGGGTAATCAGCGCTATCTGGATGCCCAGGGTCAGTACCAGTCCCTGCGCGCCCGCGCCAAAGGCTACGGCCTGGATGATGACGCCATTGCCGCCATCGAAGCGGGCAAGAGTGAAAAGGGCGTTTACACCCTCACCGCCCCGGACGATGGCCTGGTGCTGGAAGATGCCTTCCAGCAAGGCCAGTGGCTCACCGCGGGCAGTGCCCTGGTCACCCTGGTGGATGAATCCGAACTGTGGGCCGAAGCCGCGCTTCCTCCCACCCCCGGATTGCAAATCGCCACCGGCACCCCGGCGCGGGTCATCGTGGGTGACACCACCGTGGATGGCCAGGTGATCCAGTCCGGCCACCGCCTCAACCCGGTCACCCGCACCCTGGCCGTGCGCGTGGCCATTCCCAATGCGGGCCATCTGTTGCACCCGGGCATGTTCGCCGATGTGGCGTTGTCGTTAGCCGCACCCGAGAACGCGCTCACCGTCCCGGAAGAAGCGCTGACCCGTGGCTCCGATGGTGATTGGCAGTTGTTCGTGGAAGAGGAGCCGGGCCATTACCAGCCCGTGGAAATCCAGCTCAACGGCCAACTGGCAAACCGTCGCATCGTCACTGGCATTGAGCCGGGCACCCGCGTGGTCACCCGCGGCGCCTTTTTCCTAGCCAGTGAAATGGCCAAGTCCGGTTTCGACATCCACAACCATTAATTTAATACACCGGTGATGATGCCATGTGCGGCCTCTCTGGAAGGTCCCCTCTCCCTTGAGGGGAGAGGGACAGGGAGAGGGTGAGAGGCTCCAAACGCAGATCAATGATCCAGCGTTGCTCCCCAGTCTTCACATCCAGAAGCGCCGCAGCAAAAAACACCGGCAGGTCCAGGAGACCACCATGTTCAACAAACTAATCGACTGGGCGGTAAACAGCCGCCTCATTGTATTGCTGTTACTGGTCATCACCATCGGCGTGATCGGCTGGCAACTCCCCAACCTGAAACTGGATGCCTTCCCGGACGTTACCAATGTGCAGGTACAGGTGAACACCGAAGCGGAAGGCCTGGCCGCGGAAGAAGTGGAGCAGCTGATCACCTACCCCATCGAGGCGGTGATGTACGCGTTGCCCCAGGTGGACGAGGTGCGCTCCATTTCCAAGACCGGCCTGTCCATCGTCACCGTGGTGTTCGAGGAAGGCACCGATATCTACTTCGCCCGCCAGCTGGTGTTCGAAAGGCTGCAGGCGGCGCGGGAAGATATTCCCGAAGGCGTGGGCACCCCGGAAATGGGCCCCAACACCTCCGGGCTTGGTCAGGTCTATCAATACCTGCTCACCGCCCAACCCGGCTCCGGGGTGGATGCCATGCAACTGCGCAGTCTTAACGACTGGGTGGTGAAGCTGTTGCTGATGCCGGTGGGCGGCGTCACCGATGTGCTCAGCTACGGCGGTGACGTGCGCCAGTATCAGGTGAACGTGAATCCCACCCGCCTGCTGGCCTACGACCTGACCCTGCAACAGGTCATGGACGCCATCGCCGCCAACAACCGCAACGCCGGCGGCTGGTATCTGGATCGCGGGGCCGAACAACTGGTCATCCGCGGCATGGGCTGGGTGGGCAGCGGCGAGCAGGGGCTCGGCGACATTGCTGCCATTCCCCTCAAGGAAGTGGACGGCACCCAGGTGCGCGTCAGTGACGTGGCAAAGGTGAAATTCGGCGGCGAGATCCGTCAGGGCGCGCTCACCATGACCCGCCGCGCTGCCAACGGCGAACCGGAAGCGTTGGGCGAAGTGGTGGCGGGCATCGTGCTCAAGCGCATGGGGGCCAACACCAAGGCCACCATCGATGGCATCAAGGATCGCGAAGCGCGCATCCGCCAGGCCCTGCCCGACGGGGTGGAATTCCAGGTGTTCTACGACCAGGCCGATCTGGTGGAAAAAGCCGTGGGCACTGTGGTCACCGCCTTGCTGCTGGCCTTTGTGTTTATCGTCATCGTGCTGGCGCTGTTCCTCATGAATCTCCGCGCCACCGCCCTGGTGCTGTTGTCCATTCCTCTGTCCATTGGCCTGGCGCTACTGGTCATGGCCAGCCTGGACATGTCCGCCAACCTCATGTCCCTGGGCGGCCTGGCCGTGGCCATCGGCATGCTGGTGGATGGCTCCGTGGTGATGGTGGAAAACATCTTCAAGCACCTGAGCCGGGTAGAGGGCAGCCACGACCAACCGGGCGGCATCGCCCTGCGCGTGAAGGACGCCGCCCAGGAAGTGGCCCGCCCGGTGTTCTTCGCCGCCAGCATTATTCTGGTGGTGTTCATGCCCCTGTTCGCCTTCGAAGGGGTGGAAGCGAAAATGTTCGTGCCCATGGCTATCAGCATCATGCTCGCCATGGCCGCCGCCGTGCTGGTGGCGTTGATCGTGGTGCCGGCCCTGGCGGGCTTCCTGTTCCGCCACGGCGTGGAAGACAAACCCAACCGGCTGATGCAGTGGCTGGAAGCCCGCTACCGCGCCGTGCTGGCCAGGGCCATGCAGGCGCGCAAAATGGTCATCGGCGGCGCGGTAGGGCTGTTCGCCCTGGCGCTGGCCACCACGCCTTTTATCGGCACCGAGTTCGTGCCGGTACTGGAAGAAGGCACCCTGGCCCTGCGCGTGACCCTGGCGCCGTCCTCCAGCCTCGATACCGCGTTAGCCGTGGGCGAAAAACTGGAACAGGAAATCATGACCTTCCCGGAAGTCACCTATGCACTCAGCCGGGTAGGGCGCGCGGAAATCGGCGGCGATCCGGAGCCGGTGAGCAACGTGGAAATCTACATCGGCCTCAAGCCGGTGAGTGAATGGGAAAGCGCCAGCAGTCGTCTCGAGTTGCAGGAAAAAATTCAGCAAAAGCTCGACGTGCATCCGGGCCTGTTGCTCAACTTTTCCCAGCCCATCGCCATGCGCGTGGACGAACTGCTCTCCGGCGTCAAAGCCCAGCTGGCCATCAAGCTGTTCGGCCCGGACCTGGCCGTGCTTCAGGAAAAAGGCGAAGCCATCACCCAGGTCGTGAAAGCCGTGGACGGTGCCACCGACGTGCAACTGGAACAGATAGCCGGGGAAGCCCAACTGGTGGTCACCCCGGATCGTAACGCCCTCAGCCGCTATGGCCTTAGCGTCAATCAGGTCATGGATCTGGTCAGCAATGGCCTCGGTGGCGGCAGCGCCGGGCAGGTGATCAACGGCAACGAACGCTACGACATCTATGTGCGCCTGGAACAAAGCGCCCGCAACAACGCTGAGGCCATCCGCAACCTGCGCCTGAAAGCCGCCGACGGTGCCTGGGTGCGCCTCATGGAGGTGGCGGATGTATCCCTGGTGTCCGGCCCGCCGCAGATCAGCCGCGACGACGTGCAACGCCGCGTAGTCATCCAGGCCAACGTGGCCGGTCGCGATATGGGCTCCGTGGTAGCCGACATTCAAAGCGCCATCGATACTGACGTGGACCTGCCCGCCGGCTACAGCGTGGATATCGGCGGCCAGTACGAAAACCAGCAGCGTGCCCAGCAACGCCTGGCCATGGTGGTGCCCGTGGCTGTGGGCCTGATCGCCCTGTTGCTCTACTTCGCCTTCGGCTCCGTGGCCCAGGCCGCCCTGATCCTGGTCAACGTGCCCCTGGCCCTCATCGGCGGCATCCTCGCCCTGGCAATCAGCGGCCAGTACCTGTCCGTGCCCAGTTCGGTGGGCTTTATTACTTTGTTTGGGGTAGCGGTGTTGAATGGGGTGGTGATGGTGGAAGCCATCAATCATCGCCTGCGCGATGGCGAAGCGCTGGAGACGGCGATCTTCGAAGGTGCCGTCTCGCGGCTACGCCCGGTATTGATGACGGCGCTTACCTCCATGTTGGGGCTGATTCCCATGTTGTTGGCGACGGGCGTGGGCAGTGAAGTGCAGCGGCCATTGGCGGTGGTCATTGTCGGCGGCCTGGTGTCGGCCACGGCGTTGACGTTGTTGGTGTTGCCGAGTCTTTATGGGGTGTTTTCGAAGGAGAAGGTGGGGGAATTACAGCGATAAGCCGTTATCCCCGGCCTTGCGGGCCGGGGATAAGGTCCCGTTTTTCACCCGCGCGCACGTTGAATTTGTAGGATATGGCTTACAGAAATTTGTAAGTAGCTGAGATAAGGTTGTTTTTCCGAAAAGCGGATGCAAGAAAAGTCTGTTGAGAGTGATTTCTGCTTGTAGGGCAAGTCACTGATTGGTAGTCAATTTTTTGGGGTTCTTGGGCCAGGCTAGATCGGAGATATACAGCAAAGTGATATATCGCATCTGCAATTGGATAAACTGTTAGCCATCAGGAGTCTAGATTTGAACCTTAGCGGCACTGCAATCATCGAATGTCAAAAATGCTCCAACGAGCTCGCTATTGATGGTTCGGACATTTGTATGGATGCGGTTAGCTCCGAGGAACGAGGAATGGGGCCTGAGGTTGGTTATGAGGGAGAGCTCGAATGCGAGTGTCCAAAATGTGGTAATAACGTGTTGATTCGCCATAGTGCTTGGGAATACCCAGTCGGTGCATTGAACTACAGCGAAAATGAAGTCGAGGGTGGTCAACTAATCGAAGGATTTAAAGACTTGGACTTTTCTTTTCAAGAAGAGATCTATTCTTTTGATGAAGAATTTGAGCTGTATCTTCCTGAAAAAAAGATAATAATCACCAACCTAGAAACCAGTGTCGATCTCCTACTGGCTGAGCTAGCCCGATCTCCAGATTTAATTTATAGCATAGCCTCAAGAAAGTTCGAGGAGTTGATTGCTCATATCTTCAGTAAGCAAGGATTTTCCGTTGAGCTTACCAAAAGAACGAGAGATGGTGGCCGCGACATAATAGCACTGCGTAATGACCTTGGAATACCAGTTAAGTACCTCATCGAATGCAAGCACTACGCTAAGAAAAACCCAGTCAGCGTGGAAGTTGCACGTGCATTGTATGGCGTTCAGCTCCAAGAGGGCGCCAATAAGTCTGTCATTGCTACAACCTCCTATTTCACGCGTGACACAAAAAAGTTTGTAACTGCACAAAACACAACAGAGTGGCACATGTCGCTAAAGGATTACCAAGACATTGTGGGCTGGCTGAAAAGCTCTAGTAATGGCTAACAATGCGCTTTTGTCGGAAAAAATTTTTACCGCTTCGCAGCTCTATAATGTCAGCAAATCTTGGCGTCAATGTTTAAGGGGGCTATATGCCATATCCAATTGAAAGGAAGTTGGTTGTAGCAGTTTCATCGAGCGCTCTATTTGATTTATCTGAGTCACATTCGGTTTTTATTGAAAAAGGGCCGAAAGCCTACAAAAAGTTTCAAGAAGAAAATTTAGATAAGGTTCTTGAGAAAGGCGTTGCGTTTCCTTTTATTAAAAGATTTTTGAAAATTAATCATAGGTTTCCTGAGAAGCTGCCGGTAGAGGTTGTTTTATTGTCAAGAAATTCAGCCGCGACAGGAAAAAGAGTTTTTAGATCAATTAAACATTATGATCTTGATATATCTCGTGCAGCCTTCATGGAAGGAAAGTCGCCTTTTGAATATATTCCTGCATTTAACGCATCTCTCTTTCTTTCTGCAAATGAAGAGGACGTTCAAAATGCAATTGATGCTGGGTATCCTGGTGGGGTGGTTTTGCCTAGCAAAACAGTCAGTGATGACGAGAATGACGAACTAAGAATTGCATTTGACTTTGACGGTGTTATTGCTGATGACGAAGCAGAGGCAATATTCAAGGGTGGAGACCTTCCTGAGTTTCATGCATATGAGGTCGCAAATTCTGAAACACCTCACAAGCCTGGACCGCTGGCAGATCTTTTCAAAAAACTATCTTTCCTTCAAAAGCTAGAAGATCGTGAAATTGAAAAAGATAGAAATTATAAAAGAGCGCTAACTACTGCTATCGTAACAGCTAGAAATGCACCAGCTCATGAGCGCGTCATTACAACCCTGGAGGACTGGGGTGTCAGCGCCAATGAGATGTTTTTCCTTGGTGGGATGGAGAAAGATAGGATCTTATCAAAATTAAAGCCACACATGTTCTTTGATGACCAAAAAAGTCATTTGGAATCAAAGGCTGGTGATATACCAATGGTGCATATACCGTTTGGTATTGCGAATGTACAAAATAAACAGGCAGAGGCAGAGGCAGAGGCAGAGGCAGCGGACAGCTAATGCTGCGCGCTGCTTTGGGCATTAAAGTGCTCCCCACAGATAACAGAGCAAACTATGCTTGAAATTCGCTTTCTCTCACAGAACCAATTCAAAGTCGCCGAGGCTAGAGTAATCCTCAAAGATGCTGGAGTATCCGTTGTTCCAATATCTAGTAAAGTTGAGGAATTGCAGACCGAAGACTCCAAGCGTTTGGTCAAGGACAAGGCGATTAAGGCCTTCAAGCAAGTTGGTCGCCCGCTTTTTGTCGAGCATACGGGTCTATACATCAATTATATGAACGGCTTACCAGGTGGTTTGACTCAAATTTTCTGGGATAACCTCCAGGCGGACAAATTTTGTGAAATCTTTGGAGTAGACTCAAAAAACACGCTGGAAGCCAAAACGGTTATTGGATTTATTGATGGCCAACAGTTTTTTTTCTTTGAAGGCTCGATTCGAGGGACTGTGGCTCCTAAACCGCGTGGTGATAGATCGTTTCAGTGGGATTGTGTGTTTGTTCCAGATGGCTATTCATCGACCTTCGCGGAAATGGGCGATCAGAAGCACGAAATCTCAATGAGAAGGCGGGCTTTGGACCAATTTTCTGAGTTTTTGAAAAAGCGAGGTATGGTTTAGATGCAGGAATTAGCGGCTGCTATCAGGTCAAAGAAAGCCGTTTTGTTTGCGGGTGCCGGTCTCTCAATGAATCTTGGTTTGCCTTCATTTGGAAGTCTGATCGACAAACTTGCTAGTGAGATGGGGTTCGATGCTGAAGTTTTCCATAGTTGTGGAGATTATCTGGCATTAGCTGAATTCTACTATCAGAAGAAGGGAAGCTTGGGGCCGCTAAGAAGTTGGATGGATACCACTTGGCACTCAAATGATGTCGATCTCGAAGGATCTGAAATACACAAGACCATTGTCGGGCTGGATTTTCCAACGATTTATACAACGAACTATGACCGCTGGATTGAGAAGTCATTCGAGCTGTGGGGTAAAAACTATTGCAAGGTTGCAAGCGTTGCGGATCTCGCTGCAGCACATGATTCCTTGCCACAGATAGTGAAATTCCATGGCGATTTCGACAATGACGAATCTATCGTGCTGACTGAATCTAGTTACTTTGACCGACTGGATTTTGAATCACCTTTGGACATCAAGCTACGCAGCGACGTACTCGGGAAAACAGTGTTATTTCTCGGATACAGTCTATCTGACATAAACATCCGGTACTTATTGCATAAGCTGCAAAAGCAGTGGTCACAATCAACAAATGGTAAAGGGCGTCCGAAATCTTACATTTTTCTCACAAGGCCAAATGTCGTCCAGGAAGAGTTGTTGAGGGCGAGGGGGGTCACTCCCATTGTTGCGGAATCGGACGATCCCAAAGAGGCAACTTCATCGTTTCTCCGGGAGTTGTTGCATGAGGCGTACGGAAAAACTGCCACGCTTTAACAACGCGCTGTTGTAGTACTAGGAACACTAGAGGATCCGGGGTCGGGATCCGAGGTCTTGCCCCGTGCTTCAGGTGGCAAAAGGCAAGACCTGGTCTCAATGTTGGCTTTCCTGTTTTGGCTGCGGGTCAGACCGTTATCGGTCCATAGAGACAGCGATTCGTTTAAGCACAGACAGTGTTGTTTCTAGTTCTTCCTTACTCATGTCCTTTGAGCATATGGTTGCCCAACCCGACTGCTTTTCATCCAGCTTTAAATATACCGTTTTCCCACGCTCCGACAGGCTTATCAGTTTTGCGCGCTTGTGGCCTGGATTGTCCTGGAAAACCAGAAGTTCATCCTGCTGCATGGCATCAACCAGTCGTTGTACGGCTTGTCGTGTCAGTCCCATGCTTCTGGCTATTTGCGGCACGGTTTGCGGTTCACCCGCGAGGGAAAGCGCCCCCAGAATCTTCCATCGGGCACTCGTAATGCCATACTCCGAGCCCATATCGTCACCTTCACTGACAAGCAGCCCGCCCAGCTTGAAGACTTCAAGTACGATTTCGGTGAACACCGGGCCTTTCTGTGGGTCGTTCATAGGCGTCCCTTCTGTAAATTGACAACATGTTGACAAGCTGAGTGGCTCTTTAGCACAATGACAACATGTTACCAATTTCCCTGCCGGAGGAAACCATGGCGTCTCTGCTTCATCGCCTTGCCGCAATTATTGCCTTCTTGTGCATTGCCACGTTCTTTTCGGCAACCATTCTCGTTGAGCTTTTCGGTAACGGAGAAGCCATCGCAACCCTGAAAAGCCTCATTGTCTGGCCAGGCTTGTTGATTCTTGTTCCTTCCATTGCATTCACTGGCGCGAGCGGGTTCGCTCTGGCTAAAGGCAGAGGCGGAAAGCTGGTACGACAAAAGCAGAAGAGAATGCCGTTTATTGGCGCCAATGGAATATTGGTGCTGATTCCCTGCGCGGTAGTGCTTGATCATTGGGCATCCCTGGGGGCTTTTGATACTGGTTTCTATGTGGTGCAAGGCGTCGAATTGATTGCCGGTGCCATCAATCTCATTTTGATGGGAATGAATATGAGAGATGGCCTTAGGTTGACTGGAAGATTGAGACGGTCCGCGTGAACAAAAGAAATTAGGTGCCCCCCAATTGGCATTTACAAATGCCCCACCTTCACATAAATCAACGCCCCGTCTTCTTTCGTAAACGGCGTATGCCGACTCAGGTGAGGGCTGCGCAGCCAGCTGCCTTTGGGGTAGCTGCCATGCTCGTCATAGAAGGTGCCGTCCAGGACAAAGATTTCTTCTCCGCCCCAATGCTGGTGTGGCTGGAACTGGGTATGGGGCGCCCATTTTACTAGCGCTACATGCTCGCTTTTGAAATCGTGCAGGGGCATCACCGTCAGCCCCTCCACGAGCCCCGGTCGCCAGGGCGTGTTCAGGGTGTCGATCACTGTTGGCTCGGTGTCGTCCTGATCAAACTGATGCAGCTTGACCAGAATCGTTGCGCCTTCCTTGCCGATGCGCGGGGTGTGAGAGGTGCCAATGGGGTTACGCACGTAGGTGCCTGCCGGGTAGTCCTGATGTTCATCCGAGAACACCCCCTCCAACACCAGAAACTCTTCGCCGCCATCATGGGTGTGGGAGGAGAACGCACTGTGCGGGGCATAGCGCACGATTGAGGTGGCCCGTGCTACTTCGTCGCCGATCCGATCCAGCATCATGCGCTCAACGCCGGGCATGGGTGACGCCACCCACTGGTAGTCCGTGGGCCGAATGACGACGCGTTGTTCGAAATCTGCATTGAGTAAGGTAGTCATGATGCGCTCTTTAAAAATGGCGGGTGCCCGTGTCTGCCAGTATAAAACCTGCCGTTTACCCTAGCGCAGTAAAGCGTGTTCTCTGTTTCAAATGCGTGAAAGGATGGGATAAGGGGCTCCTGTGAATTGGCGGTGCTTCCGAATTAAGTTTATGCGTGTGCCTGACTGAAAAATCTTGCGCCTCTGTTTACGCTACCAGTGTCATCGCGCGCAGAGGTACCTCCAGTCGGCAGAGGCATCCTGTGTTATTGTCGCTTTCCCATCCTACCGTGGCGCCAATTTCCTGAGCTCGGTGACGGATGTTGGCAAGGCCCATACCGCGTTGTTGCATTTCCTCTGATAGCCCCGGACCTTCATCACGGATTGTCAGGATGAGTATGCTGCTGTCGTTAGCATGATGAATTCTGCAATCAAGGTGCGCTGTGCCAGTGTCTGCATGCTTGATGATATTGGATGTTAGCTCGCGCAGGATGCGACTGAGGTGGTAGGCCTTGGTCGGGTCTGCAGGGGTGTCGGGTATATCGCCGAGGCCGTTGTAATGAAACTGAATGCCGGCGTGGCTCAGCCGGTTTTCGCTTTCAGTGATGGCGTTGGCGATTAATTCATTGAGTGGAATGATATCCTGTCTGCTCTGATTCACGGTTTCCCGAAGCGACGATAGCGCTTCCCTGGCAAGTGAAGATTTTTCATGTTCGGCTCGGGAATGGAGGATAGAGAGCAGTTTTGCACCCACGTCATCGTGCAGATCTCGGTAGACCTTCTGGCGCTCCTGTTGTGCATGGTTGTAGAGGGCAAGTGCATGGTTTTCTGCATAGCTCTTTTCCAGTGAAGCGGAGATTTCCGCCACGCGGGTTTCCAGCTGACTGTTAAGGGTTTCACTGTGATTCAGGGCGCGCACGAAAGTCCGAACCAGATGGGCGAATATCAGGATAAGGAGGACGGCAAAGCCGTATTGCATGAAGGTGCCCTCCGGTAATCTACCTGGCTGCTGTGCTGCTGCCTGAAAGGCATAGATGTCATGTAGCACTAGCAGGGAGATCACTAGGAAGCCGGGAATCAGTAGAAGTAACTCCTTGCTGCGTTTGCGGATTGCGAGATGGGTTCCGATGACGAGAAGGTAGATCACCAGAGCCAGGTGCATGCCATGAACAAAGGTGATCACCAGGGTGTGCAAGCGCATGGGCATGATGAACAAGACAATACCGGAAAGAATCAAGGCAGCGATGGCGAGAATTTTCAAGCGCGGCCTGTCTAGTTGCATCAGCCGGTAAAGAAACATAAACAGGAAGAAGCCGGACAGGTCCACACAGTAGAAGACGAAGCGTAACCAGGTCCCATGATTTATTGGGGCAAAAGGAACCGCCATATAGAACATTACTGCTGACCAGCTAAAGCAGAGCAGAGAAAAGTAAAGGTAAAGCCGATCACTTCGGCGAAGCAACCAGATGAACAGGGTGAGGCTGCCCATCACAATGCAGGTGACCATGCTCCACTCTGCGATACGAATTTTCTGGAATACAGATTGTTGGTAATGACTTTGCAATACGGTCTGATCGCCGATGATCAGTGGAGACAGAACGGCGTTGGGTTCACCGCTACGAATACGAATGATGAGCTGATTGCCGGAGTCCAGCCAGTAGGCAGCAGGAAGTCGGGTATAGAAAGGATGGTTCCAGCCGGTTGATTCCCTGCCATCCAGACGCTGCGTGCCGGCGACCATGTGTCCGTTCAGAAAGATACTTATATCAAAGACATGGTTACTGACAAGCAAGCTATCACGCTGAGCATCGGGCAAGGAATCCAGATTAAAGCGAAACCAGAATGTGCCATGAATCTGGGAATAAGAGCCCGCAAATGGCAGTGTGGTGTCTTTCCAGTCTCCGTCAGGGAGTTGGCTTGTGGGTTTTTCCGAATAGAGATACTGACCCTGGGTAATGCGGGTGAAGGCAGTATCTGCAGAAAGTAAGCCGGAATACAGCAGTGAAGAGAGGAGGAACCATAGACAGATTGTACGCATTGGGGTGTTTGTTTGTTGTCAGTAGACTGACAATTTACCATGTTTATTCGTAGTGAAGGGAGAATTATTGCGAGCCAGTAGATGGCTACATCTATAGAAATAAGTAAAAAATAAAGAGAACCCAGCAATGGGCATTTAAAATGCTCCTCCTTCACATAAATCAACATCCGTCCTCTTTCGTAAACGGCGCATGCCGAATCAAGCTAGGGCTGTGCAGCCAGTTGCCTTGTGAAGGGTTTGTTAATGTGTCGCACAGTGCAGGCCAAGGAAGGCATGCTTCGGCCCGTATGGGCCCTGCCAGGGAACTTTGCGGCTTGTTGCTTGCCTGAAAAAATATGGCAAACTTGGTGGCCGTGCCGTTGGATGACGGTCGTTACAGTTTCCTTGTTTTCAACCCCTTAAGAGGAAAGAAATTATGCGTATCGTTCTCGTTTCATCATTGCTTGCCCTGAGTGCCGCTGCCGTTGCGGGTCCTGAGTGCCAGGAGAAAGATCGTACAAAATGGATGGATAAGGATGCTTTCGAGAAGAAACTGGTTGACGATGGCTACAAGGTCAAGGTGTTCAAGATCACTGATGGCGATTGTTACGAACTGTATGGCTGGAATGAGGAAGGCAAGAAAGTCGAGATTTACTATGATCCGGTCACCGGCGATACACTGAAGACCGAGATTGAGGACTGATTCAAATGGCTACTGTTCAGGTTTGGGATCCGCTGATCCGGATTTTTCACTGGACGGTTGCTGTTGTCTTTGTCGCCAACTATTTTTTCAATGAAAAAGGTGGCGATCTCCACGTGACTTTGGGTTATACCGCAGCGGGTATGTTGGCGTTGCGGTTTGTCTGGGGGTTTGTGAGCCGTGGTGCCGCACGCTGGTCTGATTTTTTCCCTACACCGTCACTGCTGGTTTCACACTGGCGCAGTCTTCTGCGGGGTGAGGGTTATCGTCGGCTAGGCCATACGCCACTTGGTGCCGTGGTGATGATCCTGATGATGTCGTGTCTGGCAGGACTCGTCACTACCGGATATATGATGGAAGAAACCGACATTTTCTGGGGGGTGGAATGGGTGAAAGACCTGCACTGGGGCTTCGCTACGACATTGCTGGGTTTGGTTGTTCTTCACATCCTGGGGGCGTTGTATGAAAGCTATCGCCTCAAGGAAAACCTCCCCTTGTCCATGATTACCGGGCGCCGTCGCCGCTAGTAGGCATTAGCCGGATTTTACGTGGCGACTAGGTCAATGCGTTCCCGCTGCTTGGGTCGTCCAGAGTAGAATGCCAAACGATAAACACTAATTGACAGTACCCACACACTGGCAGTAGAGCGCAAATGATTAACAGCAAAATATAATTTTTATCGCAATGCTGATACTGCCAAAGGTTTGAACAGCAGACCCATTACCGCTACGCCACCTTCCACGCTGATGCCTCAATGAAGGCGGCCCCATTTGGCTCCATACGACCTGTTTCCCCGTGCCTGTTGCGCGACACTATGAGCATGCCAATCAAGTCAGCCTGCCATAAGGAAAAGCCATGAAAGCGGTTGTTTGCCACCACGGTGACTTTGCGGTCCAGGATGTGCCCGAGCCGGAACCGGGAAAGGGACAGATACTTTTGAATGTGTTGCGTTGCGGCATCTGCGGGTCGGATCTGCATGCCCGTCATCACGCGGATGAACTGGCGGAGGCCACCGAGCGGGTCGGTTACCCGCACATCATGCGCAGCCATGAGCATGTGGTGTTGGGGCACGAGTTTGTGGGCGAGATCGCGGACTACGGCCCGAAGACCCATCGCCGCTGGAAGTCGGGCAAGCGCGTTGTGGCCATGCCCATGCGGCGCAATAACGGAATGGCGCATCTGACTGGCCTGTCCACCCAGGCCCCCGGCGCCTATGCCGAACGGGTGCTGGTGGAGGAATCCCTGGCCTTTCCTGTCACCAACGGTATTTCCGATGACCATGCGGCGCTGACCGAGCCCATGGCGGTGTCCCTGCATGCGGTGAACCGCTCCGGGATAGGCCGTCGTGACACGGCCATCGTGATTGGGTGCGGGCCCATTGGTCTCGGGGTGATTGCCATGCTCAAGGCCAGGGGGGTGCGTCATATCGTCGCCAGTGATCTTTCCCCCACGCGCCGCAAGCTGGCCAGGGCCATGGGCGCCCATGTGGTGGTGGACCCGTCCCAGGGCAGCCCCTATGAGGGTATGGAAAAGCGCGGCTTTATTGTGAATGCGCCGCAGCTGTTCGATATGGCCCTGGATGGCATGGCCATGCTGCGCATGACGCCGTTGCCCTGGGAGCCCCTGTGGCGGGCGGCGGAAGTGGCCGGCGTGACTAACCCGAAGCGGCCGGTGATTTTCGAGTGCGTGGGCATTCCGGGGATGATCGAAAGTATCGTCGCGGATGCGCCGTTACGCTCCTGCATCGTGGTGGTGGGCGTCTGCATGAAACAGGACCACTTCTTCCCGGTGAATGCCATCAACAAGGAAATCGATCTGCGTTTTACCCTGGGCTACATGCCCATCGAATTTCGCGATGCGTTGCACATGATTGCCGAAGGCAAGGTGAATGTGGGGCCAATGATTACCGGTACGGTGGGGTTGTTCGGCGTGGATGACGCCTTTACCGCGTTGGGTAATCCGGAGCAGCATGCCAAGATCCTGATTGATCCGGGCAAAGCCTGAGGAGAGAGTGAGTCGCCACGCTGCTGAAATGAATGCGCGGATGGAGCGGGTTCGACCTGCCCACGGCCATGGATAAGACAATCCCGCGTCGACTCTCTTTTTCAGGGCGTTGAAGCGGGATGGTTTATTTACAGGCAGTGACCGTTGCTGGCGTATCACCAGAAATAAAATATTCCGCCTATGGCGATCGAAGTGAGTGATCGATCATCAATGATGGGGCTGTCGGAAATTCCCTCGCCAAGATAATCCTCTTTTACCACAGCAAGAAAATGCCAGTGTTTTCCCGGTGTCCAGATAGCGGTCAAGGCGGCCTGATAGTTCAGTGAGCTATGTTCGCCATAGACGGGCCGGCCGGGAGCGGTTTCATCGTCGTCAACCCCGTAAAAATGCTCCACCAATTGACCGTCTTGCCAAACCAGTCCCAGTGAGGGCGCGATGGTGACATCTCCCCAGTTGATCCCGCGGCTGACAGTGACACTCGCTTCCAGGCCATCGCTCTCATTGCCGATATCTTTCAGCACGTTGGCAGAGAGTTGATACATGGCATGCTGATAGTCATAAGACAACCCGGCGAAGACGGTGCGCTGTGTCGTATCGATGCCGTTAAGTTCGCCATTGTCCGCAAAGCCTGCGGTGACTTCATAGAAGCGTGGCGTGACGAGCAGCCCCAGTACGCTATTGTCTTTTTTGAAGAGATCCAGGCCTGCATCAAGCCCTTCCACGCTGAAGCGTTTATAACGAAGGGAGAAATAGGGGAGCCCTTCGTGTTGTTCATCGACACCGACAAAAGGCCGTTCGGTGATTGACGTTGTGGCGCCGATGCCAAAGTGGCTGGTGTCATCCAGTGGAGCCCGGGAAAGCGGCGTGTTGATGGCGGTCGGGGCTGCTGCGGCCAACGAAGCGGAAAGACACAGCAGGCTGGCGGCGATGTTACGAATACATGCCGAAGGATATGTGTTGGCAAACATGGAGGCTCCGTGGACGTTAATTGATGGTGGTTGTTGACGGCAGTAGGCCGCCGACGGCTTGCACGGGCCGAGGGTCGCTGCTCTGGCTGATCCAGGCCACCAATCCGATGCGTTGTTGGCCATGGTCGGGTGGCGACGGCAGTGTGACTTTCATCATGGAAGATGACATGGGGTGGTGATGCCACTGCAAAACAACGAAGTCGTGTTGCAAGGTTTTGCCCCGATTCTCTCCGCGTTGTATCGAGGATATCAGGCCGAGGCCGATCCACGCCGTATTCAAGCGTGCGTCATCGGGAAGGGTGCCGTTGAATGTGGCCTGCAAGGTCGGGTGCTGGTAGGTAACAGATAGAGAGCCCACCTTTTTCTGTGACAGGGAATCCTGCCAGTTTCGATGGCGCTGGAAAAATCCGCGCCACTCATTGCCGTTGATAAAAAAGCCGGGTGTGTAGACGCGACTGACATCTTGAAGCTGAGCGTAGCGACGTTGTCGCTCACTGAAGGCCGGGCTGGCATAAGGATCAGCCCAGCCGATGTAATCCCAGTAATCCACGTGAAACGCCAGCGGGATAAACGTGGAAAAAAGGCCATCCTTTTTTCCCAGGGATCGGACAAACCGGTCGGCCGGCGGACAGCTGCTGCAGCCCTCGGAGGTATAAAGCTCAATCAGTGAGACTTGTTGTTCGCCACTGCTGAATGTCAGGGGCATGCTGCCGGCGTTTAGCATGGCAGGCACGAGAAAAAGAAACAGGCTAAGCGGCGCTCGCATAAGAGATGTCCTATGTCATCCGTTAGCCCTTTGATGTCAGTCAGCAGCGTTCGTTACAGGCGGGGTTGGACTAAAGCCCCGAGCGATTCTGGCTGGGGGAAATTTCACAGAAAGAGGGGGGGTGTTCGTGAGCCATTTGCAGCATTTATGTAGGCGCGGGATGAGCGCCCCGGCGGCGGGGCGCTCAGGTTTTTTTATTCCTGGCGGATCCGGCTCTTCCCCCGAATCATATCCACTGCTTTCTCCGCAATCATCATTGCCGGCGCATTGGTGTTGCCGCCGATCAAGGTGGGCATGATGGAAGCATCGATGACGCGCAGGCCTTCAATGCCATGAACGCGCAATTGCGGGTCGACCACCGCCTGCTCATCGGTGCCCATCTTGCAGGAGCCCACCGGGTGGTAGACGGTGTCGGAACGCTGTCGGATGACTTCGCGGATGTCGTCGTCGCTTTTCACGTTCTCAGTGAACATGTCTTTCTTCATCCAGCGCTTGAGTGATGGGGCTTCCATGATTTTCTGCGTGATTTTGTAGCCTTGCACCATGTCTTCCAGGTCCTGAGGATCGTTTAGGAAGGCCGGGTCGATAAGAGGAAGATCGTCCGGGTTGGCGCTGGCCAGTTGCACGCTGCCGCGGCTGCGCGGCCGTAGCAGACAGACATGACAGGAGTAGCCTTGGGTGAAGTGCATCTTGCGGCCGTGATCATCCACCAGGGCGGTGACCATGTGCAGTTGAATATCCGGGGCCGACAGATCCGGCCGGGTTTTCAGGAAGGCGCCGGCTTCGGCGAAGTTGGAGGTCCACAGCCCGCGCCGTTCCTTGCGATAGGTGCCCATGGCCATTAGCGCCCGCCACATGCCCGCCGGTGACAGACCAAAAGTGGCCGGGCTGTCGGTGGTGTAGCCGAAAATAAAATCCGGATGATCCTGCAGGTTCTTGCCCACGCCGGGAAGATGATGCACCACGGGGATGTTGTGCTTTTTCAGTTCCTCGCTATCGCCCACCCCGGATAGCATCAGCAGTTGCGGGGACTGAAAGGCCCCGGCGGACAGCAGCACTTCCTTGCGGGCCGAGGCGGTGTGCAGCTGCTTGCCTTGCTTGAATTCCACACCCACGGCACGTTTGCCGTCGAAGACAATGCGCTGAACCTGGGCGTTGGTTTCCACGGTCAGGTTGCTGCGATCCATATGCGGGAACAGGTAAGCCCGGGCACTGCTCCAGCGTTCGCCGTCTTTTTGGGTGACCTGATAGACCCCGGCGCCTTCCTGCTCGGCGCCGTTGAAGTCATCGGTAATGGGGATATCGCATTCCCGTGCAGCGTCCAGAAAGTAGTCCTGGAACGGGTTGCCGGTACGGCTGTCGCTGACCCAGAGCGGACCGTCGGTGCCGTGGTAGTCGTTATCGATACGTTCGTTGTGTTCATTGAGGCGGAAATAGGGCAGCACATCCTTGTAGGACCAACCGTCATTGCCCAGGGCCGCCCAGTGATCGTAGTCCTCGCGATGGCCACGAATATAGACCATGGCATTGATGGCGGACGAACCGCCCAGGCATTTTCCCCGGGGCTGGAAGCCCTGGCGACCATTGAGGCCTTTTTGCGGAACCGTTTCCAGCACCCAGTTGTTGATGGGCCTGGAGAGCATGGCTACCGCACCGGAGGGCACATTGACCAGCAGACCGTCCCCCTTGCCACCGGCTTCCAGCAGACAGACGCGGGTGTCCGGGTCTTCACTGAGCCGTCCGGCCAGGGCGCAGCCGGCGGAGCCACCACCGATGATGAGGTAATCGAACTCGTTGTCCATGCGGGCTTCCTTTTATTGTCTGTTATTCGCGGTGGGTGCCGTTCGAGGATCGCGGCGGTGTTGCTCAGCGGTTTGCGTCAGCGGTATCAGCATGGATCCCCGCGCTCGAAAGACAGATTAGCACCGGGGTTTTCCGTCAGTAAGTATTGTTTGTGTGACGGCTGTAGCAGGTCGCGATGGCGGATAGCCGCTGTTATCAGCGGGTAAATTCGAGGCGTGTTTCGCCCAGGACTTCACAGGCTTGAAGGATTCTGCCTTCCAGTTCGATATGGTCGCCGGGCTTCAGATCAATCTGGATGTCCCCCACGGTTTTGCTGTCACCATGAATGTTCAGGGTTCCACTCTGGCTGTCAGTAAGCGTTACCCCGTTCACGCGGCGTTTGGCTCGGAGCAGGTAAGTCAGGGGTGTGTAGTTACCCCGGCAGCTGACAGTCAGATTGAAGGTGTGGGTGGTCTCGATGGCGCTGTGCAGGATGTCCAGCCTGCAGTCCTGCTCGTCGGCGACAGCGGGCAAGGCGGCAAGTGAGAACAGAGCGAGTGGCAGGAGCGGAAGGTGCATGGCAGTAAACGGTATCCGGGGAAAATAGAGGGGACCCCGAAATCGCGTTGCCAGGTAAGCGGCTGCCGGGCAAGGGAGCGTCGCAAGAGCTCCCTGAATGGTGCTTTCGGATGCAAGTTTTGTCATCGTGCCAAGTGTTCCTGCGTATGTTTAGATGAAAGCCATTCTTTTCCCGGGCACGGGCTGTGTGTGTATGCCTCGGGCGTGATGATCAATGGAGATAACAATGAAAAAACTGTCTGCAGCGCTACGTCTGGTAACCGATAACACCCGGGCAACGCCCATGTTGGTACCGACGCGCAGGAGCCTGCGATTCAATCTGGACCCCAGGCGAATTTCCGACTGGCACACTGCCGGTGGGCCGGTGCTGACGGCCTTCCTGAATACCTTTTCCACCGTTCTGCCGGTGGGCGAGCGCTTTTTTATCGACAGTGTGCGGGCCTACCGGGACCAGATTACCGATCCCGAGCTCAAGAAGGCGGTGACCGCCTTCATCGGCCAGGAAGCCATGCACGGGCGCGAGCATGAAGAATATAACGATGCCCTCTTTGCGGTGTCGTCAGTGGCGCCGAAGTTCGAGCGCCTGGTGGAAGGTGTCCTGAAGAGGTTCAACAAATACAGTGCGCCGGTCTCCCTGAGTGGCACCATCGCCCTGGAACACTTTACCGGCCTGCTGGCGGATAGCGTGTTGAGTGATCCTCGGGTGGTGGATGGCGCTGATCCCGCCTATGCCGCCTTGTGGCGCTGGCACGCCCTGGAAGAAACCGAGCACAAGGCCGTGGCGTTTGATGTCTGGACCGCGGTCATGGGCAAAGGGGTTGGGGCCTACGGGCTGCGCTGTTTCGGACTGGGCCTGGCCACGGTGGTGTTCTGGGGGCTGGTGATTCCGGTGTTCCTGGAAGTGCTGCGTGAGCAGGGCAAGCTGACGGACTGGAAGGGCTGGCAGAAGTTTTTCCACTACACCTTCGGTGATATCGGCATGCTGCGTAAGCAGATTGGCAACTATCTGGATTACTTCCGCCCGGGTTTCCATCCCTGGGATCACGACAACCGTGAGTTGCTGCTGCAGATCGACAGCTTTTTGGCGGAGCAGGAAGCGGCCGCCTCCGCCTGAGGTTTCCCGCCGGTGCATCATCGGCTGGCATCACGGAGTAACCCTGATGTCAGCCTCTTCCCTTTCTCTCTCCCTGCCCATTAACGATGCCTCCTGCCGGTTGCATCGCGAAATATTCTGCGTTTCAGTGGTTGCTGAGAGCCCGTGGCAAATGAGGCTTGCGTGTTGGTGCGTTGATGTTCGCCCGGGTCACCTGTTGCCGGGCGACAGGAGGGCAAATGGCGCGCGTGAGCACAGCCCTGGTGATTGTGGCAGCCCTGTGCTGGGGGCTGTCCGGCGGCCTCGGTGGTGTGCTCATGGCCGAAGGCTGGGGCGCCTTGCTGGTGTCTTTCTACCGGGGCGCCATCGGACTGCTGTTTGTGCTGGTCTGGCTGGCTCTGCAACCCGCCGGCCATGGCCTGAGGAGCCGCCGATTATGGCTCTGGTCCACCATTGCCGGCCTGGGGGTGGCGGGTAATTTCGCGTTCTATTTTCTCAGTATTTCCCGGGGCAGTGTGGCCGTGGCCGCGACCTTGATGTATTGCGCTCCGGTGTTTGTGTATCTGGTGTCGTTTGTTTTTCGCCTGGAGCAGCCTTCACGGTTGAAGCTGGCCGCCATGGCCGTGGTGATGCTGGGTATCGTGTTGTTGACCCGGGTCTACGACATGGGGGGAGACGGGGTGACCATGATGGGTGTGGTTGCCGGTTTACTGGCCGGGCTCAGCTATGCGGTCTTCATTTTCGGATTCAAGTATGCCGCGCCCCATGGCAGTCCCCAGGCGATTCTCTCCATTGCCTTTGCGGTGTTGGTGATGCTGCTGATGGCGCCAGCCAATGCCGGGCAGATTGTGGCAGCGATCCGTTCTCCCGATTGGCCGCTGTTTGCCGGGCTCGGTGTGCTGGGGGCCGGATTGTCGTTTGTCATTTATGTGATCGGCCTCCGGGATGTGCCGCCGGCGGTGGCGTCCATCGTGGCCATGGTGGAGCCGGTGACTGCGTCGTTGTTCGGCGTGGTGATCTTGCAGGAAAGCCTGACCGCGCCACAGGGAGTCGGTATGGCACTGATTCTGGTGGCGGTAACGGCCTTGAGCTTTTATTCGCGCTCAGGCCGTCTGCCGTCCCGCTGGGGTGTCCACGGATCAGGCCGGGCCTGTCAGTGAATTCCTAGGCCCGGTGCTGGCTGTCTCTGGCACGAAACGGTGCCACCTTGCTGTCGTTGTGACCCTCTGCGGTGTCCATGACGCGGTTTTCGCCGCGCGCCTTGCGCGACACATAATCCGCCGGCGGTGTTTCAAACAGGCTCTGGTAGCTCAGGTTGACGATGGACTCGGAGGTTTTCGGTAACAGGTAATACATGGCCAGGGCGCCCTTGCCGAAGATGCCCAGTTTGCGTTTGTTCTGGGTGATGACCACATCCAGTAGCCAATTCACCGCCGTGTCCGGTGACATGACCGGCAGGTAATCATAGATTTTGGTGGGCGCAATCATGGGCGTGCGCACCAGCGGATAGTTGATGGAAGAAAACCGCAGGTTGGTATGGGCATATTCATTGGCGGCCACCCAGGTCCAGCCTTCCAGTGCCCACTTGGAACCCAGATAGGCGGAAAAGCGGGCCGGGTTGGCCTGAACCCCCACGGTGGACACATTGATGATATGGCCCTCATCACGGGCTTCCATGACGGGCAGCAGGTTCATGGCCAGACGCAAGGCGGCAAAATAATTGAGCTGCATGGTGCGCTCGTAATCGTGGAAACGGTTCACGGTAAATTTGATCGAGCGACGGATGGAGCGGCCCGCGTTATTGATCAGGATATCCACATGACCGTGGTCGGCCAGGGCCTGCTGGCAGATGCGGTCGCACTCATCCAGGTCGGTGAGATCGCCCGGGTAGATAAACGCCCGGCCGCCCCGTTTGCGGATCCCGGTGGCAATGGCCTCCAGCTTGTCCGCATTACGGGCCACCAGTAACAGGGTGGCGCCGGCATCAGCCAGTTTGTCGGCCACGCCTTCGCCAATGCCGGAACTGGCACCGGTGAGCAGAACCACTTTCCCCTGCACCCGGTCGCGAAGGGCCTGTCCGGGTGTCAGCAGGCTCTTGGCATTCCAGGCCCAGTGGTGGCGGAGACGGCTGAAGTAGGGGCCGATTTTGGGGCGTCTGAACTGGATATCGTTGGCCATGGGGGACTCGCGGTTTGTAGTGATGGTCATCGTGCAGTCATTCTAATCTGAGCATATACTCGGAAAAAACTCGGATTTGCTGACCGGAGCGGGGGGCGGGGATATGCGCACAGGAAATTGGCAAGCCACTGATTTTTCGATGAAAAAAGAGCCAAAGCAGGCGCGGTCAAAAGCTTCCGTCGCCGCCATGGTGGAGGCCTGCGCTCGGATTCTGGAGCGCCATGGGTATGCGGGGCTGAGCACCAATGCCATCGCCCAGGTGGCCGGAGTCAGCATTGGATCGGTGTATGAGTATTTCCCGGGCAAGGAAGCCGTTGTGGCGCGCCTGTCCGAGGCGCTGCTGGCGGAAACCACGTCCCTGCTGCATGACCGCCTGGACCTGACCAGTAGCCGTAATGACCTGCCTGTGGCCATGCGCCATTTTCTGGGCGCGCTGTATTCGCTGATGCGCCGGCAGCGCAAGCTGTTACGGGTGTTGGTGTTTCAGGTGCCCTACCTGCACCAGTTACCGGCCACCCGGCAATTGCAGAAAGACTTGCAGCAGGTACTGGAGAGCGGCTTGCAGAAAACCCGCCAGCATTATCAGATGACCGTTCACCCCCATACCCTGTATCTGATGGCAACCTCCACGGCAGGCAGTCTGTTGCATCTGGTATTGATGGCGCCGGCCGGGCTGGATCATGAGGCGATCCTGGATACCCTGGCCACGAAATTGTCGGAGTGGCTGATAGCAGGTTGAATCTCTCCCGGGCCGGCTCTGTTATCATGGGCGCCAAGCGAAATGATGATGGCGGATTTTTGGGACAACCCATGAAAGAACTTGAGCAGGCAGAAGACGATTTCGCCCAGCAGGCGCTGGTGGAAGCGGTGGAAAACCAGATCGCCGATGGTCATCCCCGCGAGGCAGGTCTGGTGATCATGGACCTGATTGGTCAGGGCGTCGACCGTGACGATGCCCTGGTGAAGATGGCCGATGTGCTGGCGGCGCAGATTGCGCATTCCATGCAGGAAGACCGCCCCTTTGACGTGAACGCCTACGCCCGCGATCTGCTGCAGCTGGCGTCAGCGGCTACCCCCGAGTAATTGCGGCTCCCCCGCGGGGCTTCCTCCCCGATTCCCCTGTTCTGCCGCGATTGCCCGTTCTGACTGGCCGGAAAGGGCGGATCTGCCATGGTAACCCGCCGTTATAATGCTAGGCTTGCGCACCCTGGCGATGCGGCCAGCGAACACACACTGAGGTAATCGTGTCCGATATTGAGATCCCCATTGAAGATTTCCGTCCCCCGTCCCTGCGAACCATGGCCCGGGTGACCGCCCTGCAGCGCCGCTATTTCGCAGCAACGCTGGAAGGGGCGGAAAATGTGGATCCGCAACGACCGGGATTGTTTGTGGGAAATCACGCGCTGATGGGCGTGCTGGACTCCCCGCTGTTTGTCTACGAGTTGTATCGGCAGACGGGCGTGTTTCCCCGTTCCCTGGGCGATCATTTCCATTTTCCGACGCCGGTATGGGGCAAGCTGGTGACCCGTTTCGGCGCCGTGCCCGGTACCCGTGAAAATTGCCGCCGGCTGATGGAAAGTGGCCAGCATGTGCTGGTGTTTCCGGGCGGCGCCCGGGAGGTGGCCAAGCGTCGGGACGAGATCAACAAGCTGGTATGGAAGAAGCGTACCGGGTTCGTCTATATGGCCATCGAGCAGGGGTTCGACATCATCCCCTTTGCGTCACTGGGCTGTGACGAGGCCTACGACATCGTTTATGACGGTGACGATTTTGCCAACGGCTGGCTCGGCAAACGGTTGCTGGGCAACGACAAGGTCAACTCGCTGATGCGTGGCGGCGACTTGTTTATGCCCTTGGTGAAAGGGATTGGTCCCACCCTGCTGCCCAAGGCGGAGCCTTTCCATTTTTCCATCGGCAAACCCATTCCCACGGCGCACCTGCAAGGCCAGGAAAACGATCCCGCCGTGCTCTGGCAATTGCGTGAACAGGTCTCGGATGCCATCACCGGCATGCTGTCGAGCATGGATGAAGCGCGCAAAGCCCAGCCGCGTCCGCTGTGGCGAAAAGTGTTGGGTGCGCGCAAGCACTGAACAACGACGGCGAGAAAGGGCGAAAAGCAACGCCCTAACCCAGAGTGAGGAACGGCAGCAGCGTTACCAGCAATAGCGCCAGCACGGCCACCAACAACCCAACCACGCGCAGTGGCTGTTCACGCAAACGCCCACCCAGCGTCGGCGCTGTGCCTTCCCGTTGTGCTTGTTCATAGGCTTCTCGCTGGCGGCGGGCGCGGTCCTGCTGATAGTCGGCCAGCAAAGCCTTGGCGCGCTCGCGATCTTCAGGCTGGGTCAGCCAGATGCCCCCGGAGGAAATCCCCCACATGCTCGGGGCCGTCTCATAGAACAGGATCTGGTTTTGTTCCAGCAAGGCGCGCACTTCATCGGCCTCGTCATCGGGAACCCGGCGCAGATTCAGCAGTAAGGTGGTCATGGTGCTCCTGGTTATGTGTCCTGGCCTGCCCGGGCGGAAGCGGCATGGCGCAGAGATGTCTACAGGATACATGGCCGCAGGCCCCAATGGTTACCATCGCGAAGCGTTGCTCCCGGGGCTCACTATCAGTTCAGCAAACCGTGTGACACCCAGCCACCCAGATACAGGCCCAGGCCGAATACCGCATGGGTCAGCAGGCTCTGCAGGCGGGCGGCGTTGGGGGCCGGCGTGCGGGAGGCCGCCATGCCGGCTCCCATGCCCGGCTGCATCAACAGAAACGGCGCGGCAACGGTGCCAATACCCACCAGCAAGGCCGGCCCCAGGGTGGGCTGCTCGATCCAGCTTTGTCCTGCTATACCCAGCAGAATTCCCGCGAAGGCCAGGCCGGTCAGATAATGGGCCAGCCAGCCGACGGTCTTTTCACCAGGCATGGCGGGCGATGCGGCAATGGCGGTGTGGCGGAACTGCCCGTGGCGCATATGCAGCAACCAGCGGCCCACCATGGCGTAGTTGGGTGGGGCGACTCCCAGTAAGGGCTGGCGTAGCCAGCTCCAGGCATCCATGACCAGGGTGGCGCAGAGACCGATGACGATCAGGCTGGGTAAAAACGCGATAACGTTATCCATGGGGCTTCCTCAAGATGACTTTGCTGATACTCTGCAACTTGAAGCTGGCTTGAGGTCAAGGTCGTGTTGGATATTACCGAAGTGGTGCGCCGGTCCGGCGTGCCGGCGTCGACGCTGCGCTATTACGAAGAGAAAGGGCTGATCCTTTCCACCGGGCGCCGGGGGCTAAAGCGAATCTTTGCTCCCGGCATACTGGATCAATTGGCGCTGATTGCCCTGGGGCGGGCCGCAGGGTTTTCACTGGATGAAATCGGCGAAATGTTCGATGCTGGGGGCGAGCCCAGCATTGACCGGGATGCCCTGTCGGCAAAGGCCGATGAGCTGGATGACACCATCCGCAAACTGTCAGCCATGCGTGATGGCCTGCGCCATGCAGCAAAATGCCCGGCTCCCAGTCACCTGGAATGCGGCCAGTTTCGGCGCTTGATGAATATCGCCTCGGCGCGGATGAAAGTGGAGAAAAAACGCGGTGGTCAGGAAATATAAAAAAGGAAAGAAAAAAGAACAGACAAAGGGCTGGTGATCTGGCCCAGCCAGTTTCCCCGCCCCTTCAAGCGCTGGATAGGCATGACGCCACGGCAGTGGCGCCAGCCAACCAATCTTTGCCTTTCAGGCGCTCTTCCTGTGGTTTGCCGCCTGCACGAAGCCGTCCAGTCCTTCCAGAAACGCCAGATGCTTGCGTATCACGCCACTGAATGCCGGTTCGAAATAGGGCTCGAAGTGATTGGCTTCAATGCTCGAGATGGTCAAGTTGGGGTTGTTTATCTTGCGGATGGCGCTTTCCACAAAGGGGGCGACGGAATCCTGGCTGGCGCCGAGCAGCAGGGTCGGGATGCGGATATCCTTGAGGCGCTTGAAAGGGCGGTAGGGGCCCATGGTCATCATGGAGCGGGCGGCGACGCGATTGTCATAACGACGGCCGATGCTGGTTTCAGCCAGTTGCAGGGCTTTGCCGGCATCGTCCCGGTCCATGGAGGAAAATGCCCCGGGTTTGCTGACCACGGGCAGGTAGATCGGGTGGCCTGGCTTGAACAGGTCTGCCATGGCGTACAGCCCAAAGCGCAGCAGCCGTGGCAAGGGGACGGCGCGTACCGCGGCCATGCCATCCAGCATGGGGACCTGGGCAATGGCCCCGGCCAATTCCGGGTGCTCGGCGGCCAGCTCCACCGCATGGCCGCCACCAAAGGACGAGCCCCACAGCACGATGCGACGGGGGTCGATGCCTGCCTGGCTTTTCAGGAAGGCCAGGGCGGCATCGCCATCGGCTACCCGCTGGCGGGCAGAAATCACATGTCGCGGCAGGCCGGCGCTGTCGCCCCAACCGCGATAATCAAAGGTCATGACCACATAGCCCGCACGGGTGAATTCCTCGTAGTAGGACACTGTTAACGCATCCTGAATCCCGCCCCAGCCGTGTAGCATAAGGATAGCTGGCCGTGTTTCTGCCGTGGCCTTCGCTGGCCGGTGCAGGGTGGCGGCACACCAGGTTCCGCCGGAGTAAAAACCGGTTCGCTGGCTGTTACAGGTCAGGTCCTGGGGGCTGTGTCGCAGGGTATCCATGGTCGGGCTCCGGTCATCTTGTATGCCATTCAAGAGCAAAGACTAGCATTCTTGAATACCATACAAGATGACCGGACAGACTGTGGGAGAGGGCCCCTTGGCCAAGAACAAGCGCGAGATTGATCTGAAGGTAAAGCAGGACGAGCTGGAGAGCACAGCAACCCGGCTGTTCCTGTCACTGGGCTATGACGGCACGTCCATGGGCCGTATTGCCCGGGAGCTGGGGGTCGCCCCAAATACCCTGTACTGGTACTACGCCAGTAAGGACGAACTGTTGGTGGGTGTGCTCAACCGGCAGATGTCACAGACTCTGGTTCGCCTGCCGACCATCGTGGAAAAATCCTTGAAGGAGAAGATGGCCTGGGCGTTGCAGGAGTTCGAGCAGAGTCGCGAGCTGGTGGCCACGGTACATGCCCGGCTGGAACAGTCCGAGGTGATCAGGGAATGGCATGACCAGTTCCACCGTTTTGTGGAGGCGGCGGTGATCCATACCCTGCAAGCCGATGGTGTCGCGAAGGAACGTGCGGCCATGCTGGCGACAGTGGGGACTTTTCTGGTGGAGGGGTTGCTGGCCCATCCGCACAGTGAGCGCCAGCGCGAGGCTATCCTGCAGTGGTTTTCCGAGAGCGCCTTGCCCGCCTAGCTCGGCCTGACTCTAGAGGGGGTAATAGAAAAACAGAGACATCGGATGCTTGCTCTCCCTGGAGCAGAAAGCCCCGTTTGAGCGGGGCTTTCTTTTTCTCTTGCTGAATAATCAGCCCCAGTCACCCAGCCATTTCTTCTTCGCTTTCTCCACCAGACCCCGGGCGTCGTGATCCCACGGATGGAACCTGGGGCTGTAGAACTTGAAGTAGGAGGGCAGCAGTTTGCGGAATACGCCGGGGCGGCCCCACATGTAGTTCAAACCGCTGAGCCATGACTTCATGTTGCCCAGCTGGCCGTCTTCTTTCATCAGTTGCACCAGGTGCACGGCCGAGAACACCGGGAACATCACGCTGACGACCATCATTTCCGTGACGCGGGTGAACTCGCTGCCGCCGATGGCCTTGTAGACATCAAAAGCCACCGCCTTGTGCTCGGATTCCTCGATGGCATGCCAGGCCCAGATCGGCGCGATGCGCGGGTCCATCTGTTCCAGGGCGTCGTATTTGAGCAGGAACTCCTCGGCCATCAGTGCGGTGAAATGCTCCACGGCCACGGTGTGGGCGAGCTGCCGTTCCGGGCTCAAATACTTGCGCATGAGATTCATGAAACCCAGGATTTCCCGCTCCAGCCGGGCCAGATCCACCCCGCGTTCCTGCAGGAAACCATTCATGAGTTCGTGCTCACGGGAGTGGTGGGCTTCCTGGCCGATGAAGCCCTTGATGGCTTTCTTCAGTTCCGGGTCGGTGATCTGGTCCTGGTAATGGCGCACCGAATCAATGAAAAAACGCTCCCCGGGCGGGAAGCTGGCGGACAGGGCGGCCAGCAGCAGGGTTTTCGCCGGGTCGTTGTCCCACCAGTAGCGCGGCATATCGTTCGCCTCGCTGAAGGCGAACTGGGGGCGACGCACCTTGGGAATCATGTTCTTGGGTGTCTTGCTGGCGACGGTGCGTACGGTACCGATGAGGCCTTTGCGTTTCTTGTCCTGATTGATGGGAACAGTGGCATTCATGGTCGTGCTCCTTGCGGCCGTTTACGGCCCTTCTGTCTTAATATGGCCCATACGGTACTGGTTTCGGGGCAGGGGGCGTGAGATTCTGCACGGACATTGTACTTGTCATCGGTGGCCAAATGCCGCAACGCGAACTCCTGACAGCCACGACTGAACAACTGGCATCGCTCCCGGCCTGGGTGCGTCAGCGCAATCAGTCTGCCACCTACCCGCGTGCCTTCATGGAAGCGGCAGTGGAGAGTGGCGCCTCCCGGGAGCAGCTATTGCAGATTGCCGGTGTTGCCTCCGAGCAGATTGATGATCCTGCCGGGCGGTTGTCCTTGCACGAAACCTGGATGATGGGGGCGGCGGCACTGTCACTCACGGGCAATGGCAGCCTGGGGTTTGCCTCTGGCGACCGCATGCCCCTCACCGCCCACGGCAACCTGGGCTATGCCCTGATGTGCGCCGGAAGCCCCCGTGAGGCCATCACCATTCTGGAACGCTTCTGGCATCTGCGTGGGCGCGGGGCGCGGTTGATGGTAAGTGAAAGCGAGAATCGCCTGTTGATGGAACTGGTGATGGAGCTGCGCGCGCCGGACGCCCTGCGCGACATGCTGATGAGCTCCATGCTGACCAGCATGTATCGGGGCATGGAATTTCTCATACCACAGCTGCCCGAGCAGCGGGAGATCTGGGTGTATGGGCCGGCGCCGGCGGGGTTTGATCGCTGGCGGTCGCTGCTGCCGACGGTCCGTTTCGGCATGCCCCAGGCCGGCATTTCCCTGACGGGGGATATCACCCTGCTGGATCAACCGCTACCCACCGCCAATCCGGAAGCCCTGTCACTGGCATTGGCCCAGTGCGAACGGGAAAGCGCGCTGGTGGATGACGACGATGACATCCTGCGCCGTGCCCGTGCTGCCCTGATCCCGGGTGCCGACGGGTACCCGTCTCCAGAGGCCCTGGCCGATAGTCTGCACCTGACGCCCCGCACCCTGCGGCGGCGCCTGCAGGAACAGGGCTACAGTTACCAGCAGCTGCTGGAAGCCGCCCGCCGGCGGGACAGTTGCCAGATGCTGGCGGACCCGGACCTGGAAATTCGCCGCATCGGGGAAGCCCTTGGCTATGGTGACCCGGCCAACTTCACCCGTGCCTTCAAGACCTGGACCGGCCTGTCTCCCCGCGAATGGCGCAAGCGCCAGGATGATGGCTGATTCAGGCTCCCCGTTGGCGCTTTGCTGGCAAAGCGAAGCGCTATTTGCCGTCCCGGCGCCGGATTGAACGTCTTCGCCTTGCAAGCTCCAATGACGCAGTGCTTGAGCCGAACACGTCGCGTAAAGCGGGTGTTATCCCGGCGTTTTCCGGCGCCCATTCATGTGTGTCCCCGATTGAAAAGCCTCTCCTTGACCCGCTCGCCCCTCCTGTGGTCAATTATTGAAATTATATTCCAAAAAATAAAGGGAGAGCACATGTCATTCATCAATGGGCTGCGTAACAGCCTTCTGGCTGGCGCAGTGATGGCCTGCGGCCTGGCACAGGCCGCCATTCCGACGCCTCTTAGCGAAAAGGTTAATCAACTGGCGGTAGACCAGCAGCCGGAGCTGGAGAAGGTGTTTCGCCAGTTGCACGCCAACCCGGAGCTGGCCTTCGACCTGCATGATACCTCTGCGCTGGTGGCCAAGCGGCTGAAGAAACTGGGTTACCAGGTGCATACCGGTATTGCCAAAACCGGCCTGGCGGCAGTACTGAAAAACGGCGACGGCCCGGTGATCATGTTCCGCAGCGACATGGATGCCCTGCCGGTAAAAGAGGAAAGTGGTTTGCCCTATGCCAGCAAAAAACAGGTGGAGCTGGATGATGGCAGCACCAGCTATGTATCCCATGCCTGTGGCCACGATTCCCATACCGCCTGGTTGCTGGGCATCGCCAAGGTGATGATGGAAACCCGCGATGCCTGGTCCGGCACCCTGGTGCTGGTGGGCCAGCCGGCGGAAGAGCTGATCGCCGGTGCCCAGGCCATGGTGGACGACGGCCTCTATGACAAGGTACCCAAGCCCTCCCTGCTGATTTCCGCCCATGTGTATCCGGTGTGGCCGGCGGGCACGGTGGCGGTAAAAGCCGGCCACCGCATGGCTGGTAGTGATCAACTGGATGTGCATCTCACCGGTATTGGCGGCCACGGTTCCCGCCCGGAAGGCACCATTGATCCCGTGGTCATGGGTGCGCGAGCGGTGATGGCCTACCAGACCATTGTCAGCCGCAACATCCCTGCCCAGGACCCGGCGGTGCTGACGGTGGGGGCCATGCAGGTGGGCGAAACCCATAACGTGATCCCGGAAACCGGTACCCTGAAACTGAACCTGCGTTGGTTCGACAAGGGCGTGCGTCAGACCATGCTGGATGCCATCGATCGGGAAACCCGGGGTATTGCCGTCGCCGCCGGAGTGCCGAAGGAGCGCGAGCCCACCATCACCATGCTGGGGTATGCGGAACCGGTGATCAACGAACCGGCCCTGGCGGCGAATGCCAATACCACCCTGGTGGCAGCCATCGGCAAAAAACGGATCATGCCCGGCATACCTCCGGTGATGGGGTCTGAGGATTTCCCCATGCTGGTGGCCGGCATTGAAGATGCCGAAACTCTCTTTGTGGAAGTGGGTGGCGGCGCCCCGGATGTGATGAAGACGTACATGAGCACCGGCGAACTGCCGCCGCTCAACCACAATCCGAAATTCCGCATCGAAAATCCCGGCCTGGCGATCACCACCGCCGTACAGGCCAACAGCGCCTTGTTGCTGGATGCCTTTCTTGCCGGTGACGGCGAGTAAGTTCGGCTTTCTCCTTGATAACAAAAACAGCGGCCAAGGCCGCTGTTTTTTTCAGGGCGGTTCCGTGTCCCTGATCAAACGGCGAAGCTGGTTATATCAGAGCCACAGCCAGATACAGCATCAGGGCCACCTGGGCGAGGAAGAGGCTGGCGCGGACAAATACAAGCGGAAAGCTGGTGCCGATCAGGTGCACCAGGCTTTGCCCGATGCGTGCCGCCACAATGAAGCCTGCCACCGCGTTGACGGTCTCGCTCTGACCCGTGGCCGCGGCAACCAGTACCAGGGCGGCAAACAGGGGCAGGTTTTCCAGGCAATTCAGGTGGGCAGCCTTGGCGCGAATCAGGATGGCCGGGTCATCAACCGGGTTGCCCCGCTCCCAGTGATTGGCGGCTTTCTTGCCGGTGAGTACCAGCGGCAGTCGGTAGGTGGCGTAGCTGAGCGCCAGAATCAGCGTCCAGACGATATAAATCAGTAGTGCTGTCATTCCCGTCATGGGGTGGCCCTTTTCGCAGACAAAAAAGCAGCTTGGTGACGGGGAGGGCAAGAGAGCGTGAATGCCCTGGGCTATTACGCCGACCCATAGAAATAGCGGGTCATCAGGAGGGTGACTTCCTCCACGATTTCCGCGTCCGTGTAGAACGGTACCGGCTCCAGCAAGTGTTTGGTGAGAATGGCGCTGCAGGCGTTGAATGCAATGTAGATGGCCCGGTCCAGGTCTTTTACCTGGAGCCGTTGGCGTTGCTTGATCAGAAAGCGGTGCATGGCTTCCATCAGCCGCCGCTCAACATCCCGTCCTTCCGGCAGGTTGGTAATCATGTGCTGGCTTTTCAGTAACTCCGGGAGAATGCCGCCGCGCTGCCGGAAATACTGAATCCCCAGGCTGGCCCACAGTCGGGTGGATTCCTCCACCGACGTGTCCCCCAGCCCATCCAGCATATCGTTGAGGCCTCGGGTCAGGTCGTTCAGATAGCGTTGTACCACCGCGCTGAGCAGGGCCTGTTTGTTGGGGAAATACTGGTAAAGGGTGGCGATGTTGACGTTGGCCTGCTCGGCCACCTTGTTGGTGGTCAGGGCGTCCAGTCCCTGTGCCAGCACCAGTTCACCGGTGGCTGCAATGATGCGCTCCACCGTGCGCAGGGCGCGGGGCTGGGAGGGTTGTTTTTTCAGGGCGCTGAGAGGGAGATTCTGTCGGTCCATAAAACCAAGTATTAACCAATTAGTTGCTTGGATTATGGTCCGGGGACAGCAAACTGCAAGAGAGAATCGTCATGACGGTACCGGCAGCCATGGTTTCCCCCCAGGCCAATCGCCACTGGGAGTCCAAATACGCGGACAGGGTGATGGATCGCATGCGTGACACCTGTGACCCCCTGGCGGATGCCGTGGCAGCTCGTATCCAGCGGGCCCGCCCGGCACAGATGCTGGATGAGGTCTTCGCCCGGGCAAAGCATGAGGGTGGGGTTTTCTCCGATTATCTGGACCACTGTCACACCATACCGTCCTGGGTGGACTGGCAGCAGGTGGAGCATGCCGCCCGGGTGAACCTGGGCTTTGCCAATGTGCGCTCCATTGCCCTGTTGGTGAGCAGCCTGGTGGAGGGTTATTCCCTGAGCAAGGCGACCCATGTGCTGATTGCCACCGGGCGGTTGCACCAGGACGTATTGCGCCGGGTCTACGAGACATCGCAGATGACCCACAACATGAACGTGCCCGGCGGACTGCGTCCCGGGGCAGAAGGGCATCGCACGGTGATGGAAGTGCGATTGCTGCATGCTATGGTACGCAAGTACTTGCGTGAGCGGGGCTGGGAAACGGAAAAGTACGACGCGCCAATCAACCAGGAAGACATGGCCTTCACCATTATCGAGTTCAACTACCTGGCCCTGCGCGGCATGGAACGTATGGGGGCAGCGCTCAGTGATGATGACAGGGCGGCAAGTCATCACCTGTGGCGTTTCATGGCGCGTCAGAACGGGGTCTGTGACGAGATGCTCACGGACTCCCTGGATGAGGAGATCTACCAGTACCAGCGTATCCGCGAACGCCAGTACAACCCCAACGAAGAGGGCCGCCTGTTGGCCCAGACGGTGATCACCGCCCTGGCCGGCCAGCCGCCCTTCCGGCTGTCGGAAGGGTTGTTGTTTGAATTGAGCCGCATCTGTCTGGGCGATGAACTGGCAGATGTGTATGCGTTGCCGCGCAGTGCGTTTTGGCATCGGGCGGTGCTGGCCTACAAGGCAGCCAACCGGCTCTCCACCCTGGCGCACTATCAGGTGCCCGGGGTGGCCCGATTAAGCGAAAAAATGAATCTCCGCATGCTGCGGGGGGCGTTGCACAAGAATCTGCCTGCGGATCCGCAGAAGCGGGCGTTTCGGCATATTTCCTGATCCGCTACGCGGGCTGGCGTTGCGCAGGAAATCTGTAGGCCGGTCCTGTCAGGCGTCACACCAATGTCGAGTGGCTGATGGCGGTGGCGTCACCTATAGTCGGGGGACGCTGCAATCTCAGGAGTTTCCATGACGGTCCCCACCTACCTGGATATCGGTCATCACATCACCCGCATCGATACAGCCATGGTGCACGAAGGGCTGGCGGCCTGTTATCTGCTTCAGGCGGATCAGGCATGCGCCATCATTGAAACCGGTACCCACAATACAGTGCCAGTCATTCTGGCGTTGTTGGAGGCGCGTGGTATCGAGCTTTCACAGGTGAAGTATGTGATCCCCACCCATGTGCATCTGGACCATGCCGGGGGTGTTGGTGGTTTGATGGCAGCGTTACCCGAAGCCACCCTGCTGGTACACCCCCGCGGCGCCCGCCACATGATCAATCCGGCAAAGCTAAAGGCTGGTGCCACCGCGGTGTACGGTGAGGCCCAGTTTGCCGAAATCTATGGCGACATCATTCCC
>Ga0208317_1000021_pt1 | contig 56910 bp, 50 predicted proteins | sample Virmet3635_2500_FD_185735 | JGI IMG/M metagenome (GOLD analysis project Ga0208317, IMG submission 185735) | Marine viral communities from the Southern Atlantic ocean transect to study dissolved organic matter and carbon cycling - metaG... | ecosystem: Environmental > Aquatic > Marine > Oceanic ...
ACAAACATGCCAGGCAACAGATCACCATCCGGGTTGGGGAAGAGGGCGCGCAGGGTCACCGAGCCGGTGCTTTCGTCCACTGCGTATTCGGAGAATTGCAGGGCACCGGCCTTGCTGTACTCGCTGCCGTCTTCCAGGATCAGGGTAATGCGTGCTTCATCATCGCTGACCTGCTGCAGTTCGCCGGCTTCCATGGCTTGGCGCAGACGGCGCAGCTCAATGCTGGACTGGGTCAGGTCCACGTAAATGGGGTCCAGCTGGCGGATGGTGGCCAGGGCGTTGGCCTGGTTGGCGGTGACCAGGGCGCCGGCGGTGACGGTGGAGCGCCCGATGCGGCCGCTGATCGGTGCCTCAATGGTGGCGTAGTCCAGGTTGATCTGCGCGCTTTTCAGGTTGGCGCGGGCGGCGGCCACCGCGGCCTTGTTCTCGTCCAGGGCAGCTTTGGCTTCGTCATATTCCTGTTGGCTCACGGAGCGGCGTTCCAGCAGGGTCTTGAAGCGATCCACGCGCAGGGTGTTGGAGTTCAGGGTGGCCTGGGCCCGGGCCAGCTCCGCCCGTGCAGAGTCCACGGCAGCCTGGTAGGTCCGGGAGTCGATTTTGTAGAGAGGTTGCCCGGCTTCCACCTTCTGGCCTTCCTCGAACAGGCGCTGTTCGATCACGCCGCTGACCTGTGGGCGCACTTCGGCAATCTGGTGAGCGGTGGTGCGCCCGGGCAGCTCCCGGCTGAGGGTGGTGGATTGAGCCTTTACCGTAATGAAGCCAACCTGCGGCGCCTGTTGCTGCTGTTGCTGTCCGGCCTGGTCGCCGTCACTGCAACCGCCAAGCTGCAGGGCAAGGGCGCCTGCCAGGAAGGAGAGAATCAAACCGCTGCGCATAATCACCTCTAGTTTTAATACACGCCGTCAGGCACCGGCTCGGTGAGCGGGCGCTGCTTGCAGGAAATATGAATCAGGTTCAGTATATACATTCAGTGATGTATGTATAGACCCGAACGCGGAATCCATTTGATTTTTTCACGTCCATAAGAGTCTCCCATGGTCAGGCGAACGAAGGCAGAAGCGCTGCAAACCCGGGCTCAGATCCTGGATGCCGCCGAGCAGGTTTTTCACCGTAAAGGGGTACTGTCCGCCTCTTTAAAGGATATTGCCAGCGAGGCCGGGGTGACGCGAGGGGCGATCTACTGGCACTTCAAAAACAAGCATGATGTGTTCATGGCCATGGTGGATCGCAGTCGTCTGCCATTCGACAGCCTGGCGGAGCGGGCAGAGGACGCCAGCGAGCCGGATCCACTGGGGCGCCTGCGCGAGTTTATGGTCTTTCTGTTACAGCAAGCGGTCTGTGATCCCGGCCAGCGACGGCTTTTCGAGATCATGTTCCAGAAATGCGAGTTCAGCGGTGAGAATGCCGATTTGCTGGATCGCCAGCGTGAGGCCTGTCGGGACTCCTCCGCGCGGTTGGCGCGGACCTTTGCCAACGCCATTGCCCGCGGCCAGCTCCCGGAAAGTCTGGATACGGGAAAGTCTGTTAGCTGGTTACACAGCCAGCTCACCGGCGTGATCATGACCTGGCTACTCGATCCAGAGGTACTGGACCTGGAGCGGGCAGCCACGGATTTTGTCGATACCTGCCTGTTCGCCCTGCAGCATGCTCCCTCCCTGCGTCAGCGTCCCGGAGATTGATCCCGGCCCCTGAAGATCCCACTGAAATACCGGTCCGCATTTCCGATGGTCGGTCTGGGCAGAGCACATACCCAGTGGTATGTTTTTGGGCCTGCCGAGATAAAACCGCCTTTCCAGCCAATTTCAGATTTCGTTTCAAAAAAACGAAACGCCATTCCAAAATAGTATTGACGACCCTCCCGAGCCATGTCAGATTGACTGGCGAGTCAACATCTTGTTTCCGCTGAAGGGCGGTGGGACCGCCGATTCCCTTCAGCATTCGCTACAGCAGCAACACAAATAAAAGGCGCTTATAAAAGCGCCGCGGGAGAGCACAACATGTTTGATCGGCACTATGCGGTCTGGCCGGAGAATATGCCGCGCCACCTCAGCCTGCCGCAGACCAGCCTCTATACCAATCTGGAGGTTTCGGCCCTGCGTTATCCCCACCGGGATGCAATCAACTATTACGACAGCCCCATCACGTTCGCGGAGCTCAAGCAGCAGGTGGATGCCCTGGCGGGTTACCTGCAATCGCTGGGCGTGGAGAAGGGTGACCGGGTGCTGCTGTTCATGCAGAACGCCCCCCAGTTCATCATCAGTTACTACGCCATCCTCCGTGCCAATGCCATTGTGGTGCCGGTGAACCCCATGAACCGGGCCGCCGAACTGGAGCATTACCTGGAGGATACCGATGCTGCCGTGGCCATCTGTGGCCAGGAATTGTTGCCGGCGGTGGCCCCGGTGGTGGGCATGGTGAACCTGCGCCATGTGATCGTGGCGGCCTACAGCGATTACCTCACCCGTGACACGGACCTGCCGCTGCCCGCCGAGGTGGAAGCGCCGGCAGTAGCGCTGAATCATCCCGCGCACATTGCCTGGAAAGACGCCATTGGTGCAGGTGAATCCCCCGGCGAACTGTTGGTTGGCCCGGACGATCTGGCGGTGTTTCCCTATAGCTCCGGGACCACCGGGGCGCCAAAGGGATGCATGCACACCCATGGTTCGGTAATGGCCACCTGTGTCCAGGGGGCGATCTGGAGTCATGGCACCACCGAGTCGGTGACTCTGGCCACGCTGCCGTACTTTCATGTGACCGGCATGCAGGGCTCCATGAACACGCCAATCTATGGCGGCTCATTGATCGTCTTGATGACCCGCTGGGATCGTCGCGTGGCGGCCACGCTGATTGAGCGTTACAAGGTCAGCCGCTGGGTGAATATCGTCACCATGGCCATCGATCTGCTCTCCGATCCGGACGTGGAGAAATATGACCTGTCTTCACTGGAAAATATTGGCGGTGGCGGGGCAGCCATGCCCGCGGCAGTCTCCGACAAACTCTTCCAGCTCACCGGACTGCGTTACATGGAAGGCTATGGCCTGTCCGAAACCATTGCCGGCACCCACATCAATCCCACCGATAACCCCAAGTCCCAGTGTCTGGGGATTCCGGTATTCGATATCGATTCACGCATTGTGGCAGTGGAAGACGACGGCCAGACCGGCAGGGAATTGGGGCCGGGTGAAGTGGGGGAAATCCTCATCCATGGCCCGCAGGTGTTCCAGGGCTACTGGAAGCGTCCCCAGGAAACGCAAAAGGTGTTTGTCGAGCTGGATGGCAAGCGTTTCTTCCGCACCGGTGATCTGGGTTACCACGACGAAGAGGGCTATTTCTTCATCGTCGATCGGGTCAAACGGATGATCAACGCGTCCGGCTTCAAGGTCTGGCCCGCCGAGGTGGAAAGCCTCATGTACCGCCACCCGGCCATCCAGGAAAGCTGCGTGATTTCCACTCCCCACCCCCGTCGCGGTGAAGCCGTGAAAGCCTGTGTGGTTCTGCGCAACGAGATGAAAGGCACGCTCACCGAGCAGGCCATCATCGACTGGTGCAAGGAAGAAATGGCCGCCTACAAGGTGCCAGAGGTGGTGGAGTTTCGCGATGAGCTGCCCCGTTCGCCCACCGGCAAGGTGATGTGGCGAGCCCTGCAGGAGCAGGAATGGGCCAGTGAGCAGAAACAGCAGGCTTGCTAGCAGGACAACACCCGGTCAGCACCACAATAAAACCTACGCGGCAGCGCTACGTCGCAGGGGCTGACATAACAAAGGAAAAACGGGAAACGCCAATGCCACTGAGCGGCGGGTCCCCCATACAGGAGGCTTTGCCTTGGACTTATTCATGCAGCAAGTGCTTAACGGCCTGACGCTGGGCAGCATCTACGGGCTGGTGGCCCTGGGGCTGACCCTGGTGTACGGCATTTTGCACGTACCGAACTTTGCCCACGGGGCGCTCTACATGGTGGGCGCCTATGTGTCCTACGTGATCATGGTCGATTTTGGCGCCAACTACTGGCTGGCCATGCTTGGCGCCGCCGGTGCGGTGGCGTTGCTGGCGGTGTTGTGCGAGCGACTGGTGTTCAACCCCTTGCGTGATGCGCCGCCAATCCACGACAAGATTGCCGCCATCGGCATCATGCTGTTTCTGGAAGCGCTGGTGCAGATGCACTGGGGCGCGGAATTCCGCCGCATGCCCACGCCTTACACCGGCATTGTGGAATTTGCCGGCCTGACCCTGCCGGCCCAACGGATACTGATCATTGTCGGCGCCTTCTCGCTGATGGCGGTGTTGCACCTGTTCCTGAAGAAGACTATGACCGGCTCCACCATTGTGGCCATGGCCCAGAACCGGGAAGGGGCCTTCCTGGTAGGGATCGATGCCAACCGGGTGGCGATGATGACCTTTGCCATCTCCGGGGTGCTGGCGGCGGTGGGGGCCACCCTGTTCGCGCCGATTAACCTGGTGTATCCGGCCATGGGGCACCTGCTGATCATGAAAGCCTTTGTGATCATCATCCTCGGCGGCATGGGTTCCATTCCCGGTGCCATTGTCGGCGGCTTGATCATCGGTTTTGCGGAAGCCTTTGGTGGCTTCTACATCTCCACCGACTACAAGGACATCATCGCCTTCGCCTTGCTGGTGGTGATTCTCTCCATCAAGCCCACCGGTCTGTTCACCAAGGGGGTGCGCTAATGAACGCCCTGCACAAGATTTCCGATTTTTTCATGACGCCGGCGATGAAGATCGTGATGATCGTCGCGGCACTGCTGTTCCCCTTCGTGGCGAGCAATGAATACCAGATCTACGTGATGGCATTGGCGTTTGTCTGGGCCATTGCGGTCTACGGCATGAACATCATCACCGGGCTTTGTGGCCAGTTGAATCTGGCCCATGGCGGCTTCTTTGCCATCGGCGCCTATACCCTGGCGATTCTCACCGTGGATCATGGCTGGGCGTTCTGGTGGGCCTTTGTGGCAGCGGGTATTGCCGGTGCCTTGTTGGGTTTCCTGGCCGGGGTGGTGTCGTTGCGCCTGAAAGAGCACTACTTCGCCATCTTTACCCTCTGTGTGGGCTTCATCATTTATCTGTTGATCGATAAATGGGAGGAGCTGACCCACGGTGCCCTGGGCATTATCAATATTCCGGCGCCGAGCGGATTCGGCCTGGTGGATTTCACCGAAACCACGCCGTTCTATTACCTGGCCCTGGTGTTCATGGTGCTGTCTATCTGGCTGGCGGCGCGGATTGCCAATTCCCTGCTGGGCCGCAGCTTTCGGGCCATTCGTATCAGTGACGAGCTGGCCGCGTCCCTGGGTATCAACCTGATGCGCAACAAGGTACTGGCATTCGTGCTGTCCACCACCTACGCCAGTGTGGCCGGTGCGCTGTATGCCGGCATGGTGCGCTTTATCGGCCCGGCAGAAGCCGACGTAGTGCATACCTTCGACATGATTACCTTCCTGCTGGTGGGTGGCATCGGCACCCTGATGGGGCCGCTGTTCGGCACTCTGGCGATTACCTGGCTGACCCAGTCCCTGCAGTTCCTGGAAGAGTACCGGATGATCGTGTTCGGCCCGCTGCTGGTGGTGCTGGTGATCTTTTTCCCACGCGGTGTGGTGGGCACCTTCCTGACCTGGCGTGGTCGCCGTCTGGCCGCAGCCCATGAAACCGCCCAAAAGGAATCTGCCAGCGAAAAAAAGTCGCAGCCGAACAAGGCGGTAACACCTCGCAATCAGGAGGCCGGTAACCATGCTTAAGATCAATAACCTGACCAAACGGTTCGGGGGTCTGGCGGCGGTGAACAACGTCAGCATCGAATTCGACGCCAACAAGATCAACGCCATCATCGGCCCCAACGGTGCGGGGAAAAGTACTTTCTTCAATCTGGTGGCCGGGGCCATGGCCCCCACGGAAGGCTCCATCGAATACCAGGGTATGGATATCACCGGTATGGCCTGTGACCGCATTGCCCGGCTGGGTATCGCGCGGACCTTCCAGACCACCTCACTGTTCGATGAATCCACGGTGCTGGACAACCTGATCGTGGGTCATCGCCTGCGCACCCAGTCGCGCCTGTGGGACGTGATCATCAACTCCAAGCGTCTGCGTGATGAAGAGAAAAAATGTCGTTCCCGGGCTCAGGAAGTGCTGGATTTCGTCGGCCTGTCCCATATCGGTCACCGCATTACTGCGGACATCAGCCAGGAAGAAAAAAAGCGTGTGGCCTTTGCGCTGGCCCTGGCTACCGATCCGGAGCTGGTGCTGCTGGATGAACCCGCCGGTGGCATCAACCCGGAGGAGACCGAGAACCTGGCAGCACTGATCCGCAAGATGGTGGAGCACGGCGTCACCGTCTGCCTGATTGAGCACAAGATGGACATGATCATGAGCCTGGCGGACAAGATCATGGTGCTGGACCACGGTGAAAAAATTGCCGAAGGCACCCCGGAACAGATCCGCAACAATCCGGTGGTAATCGAAGCCTATCTGGGGAGTGATGACGATGCTGCAGCTTAACGATGTGGAAGCGCGCTACGGCAGCTTCAAGGCCCTGGAAAAAGTCTCCATGACGGTGGGCGAGGGTGAACTGGTGGTATTGCTGGGCGCCAATGGCGCCGGCAAGAGCACCCTGTTCAATACCATCAGCGGCTTGCTCAAACCTACTGCCGGCAGGATCTCCCTGAATGGCAAGGATGTCACCGGCCTGAAGCCCTCTGGCCTGGTACAGAGTGGCGTGGTGCAGTGTCCGGAGGGACGCAAGCTGTTCCCGGAAATGTCGGTGCTGAAAAACCTGATGCTGGGTGCCTATGTGCATCGCCGGGACAAGGCCGCCATGAAGAAGACGCTGGACCAGGTGCTGGCGTTGTTCCCGATTCTCGACGAGAAGAAGGATCATCCCGCCGGATCCCTGAGTGGCGGCCAGCAACAGATGGTGGCCATCGGTCGCGCCATGATGGGGCGACCAAAACTACTGCTGCTGGACGAGCCGTCCCTGGGCCTGGCCCCGTTGGTGGTGAAGCAGATGTTTGAAACCATCAAGGGCATCAACGAACAGGGCACCACAGTGTTGCTGGCGGAGCAGAATGCCTTCGCCGCACTGAAAATTGCTCACCGCGCCTACGTGATCGAAAACGGTCGCCTGGTGATGGAGGGTGATAAAGACGCGATGCTGGGTAATGAAGAAATTCGCAAGGCCTACATCGGGGCCTGAGGCGATCACCCGCAACGTGTGCGCTACACAACAAGATTGAAATAATAACGGGAGAGTTTCATGAGCAACGGAAAAAATACACTGGTTAAGCGCTTCTGCCGTCTGGCCTGCGCCAGCGCCATCGCACTGGCCGCCAGCGGCGCACAGGCGGCCGAAACCGTGACCATTGGTTTCACCGGGCCGCTGAGTGGCGGTGCCGCCTTGTACGGGCAGAACACCCTGGAAGGCCTGCAAATGGCTGCCCGGGAAATCAACGACAAGGGTGGTTTCAAGGTGGGTGATGACACCTACGAGATCAACCTGGTATCCCTGGATGACAAGTACGCCCCCAGTCAGGCGGCGGTGAACGGCAAGCGCCTAGTGCAGCAGTACAATGCACCGGTGATCTTTACGCCGCACTCCGGTGGCACCTTTGCGTTGCAGGCGTTCAATGAACGGGATGATTTCCTGGTGATGTCCTATACCTCGGTGCCCACCGTGACCGAGAAGGGCAATGAACTGACCGTGCGTATCCCGCCCACCTTTACCGGCTACATGAAGCCGTTCACCAAGATCGCCATGGAACAGAATGGCAAGAAAGTGGCCATCGCCAATGCCACCCATGACTACGCCAAGTACTGGACCAAGGCATTCGTACCCACCTGGGAAGCCATGGGCGGTACCGTGGTGGCGGATAACCCCATGGACTACAACAAGTCGGCGGACTTCTATACCGGCGTCAGCAAGGTGCTGGCAGAGAAGCCGGACGTGCTGTTCATTGGCGGGGCCTCCGAGCCCACGGCGTTGGTGGCCAAGCAGGCCCGCCAGCTGGGCTTCAAAGGGGGCTTCGTGATCATGGACCAGGCCAAGATGGGCGAAATGTCCAAGATCATTGGCGGTTACAAGATGCTGGAAGGCTCCGTGGGTGTGGTCCCGCTGACCATGTACGAAGAGCAGGGCGCCAAGGATTTTGTCGCCAAGTACCACACGCAGAATGACGGCAAGGATCCCACCACCGAAGTGGCCTACAACTATTTCGCCATGCATACCGTGGTTCAGGCCATGAAGGAAGCCGGTACCGTGGAGGACGCCAAGGCAATCCGGGCGGCCATGGGCGATGCGCTGAAAAACCTGGCGGAGGAGCATAACCCCTATGGCGTGACCGAAATCGATGCCAAGGGTGGCATGATGGCCGATCCCAACATCGCTACCGTCAAGAAAGGTGGCATCGTTGAGCTGCAGCGTATTTCCGAGGTGCTGGGCGAGTAACCTGGCGAGGAGGGGAAGCAGGGCGCCTGGCGCCCTGTTTTTTCGTCTTCTTCAGATAATGAAATATTATTCCAAAATAATTGAAAGCGGTCCGCCTTTGCTTATACTGGGGGCAGTTAACAGTTATGTGCGTCGCCATTAGGCATCGCAGATCAGTGTTATCAAGCGGCAATGAAATACCTGTGCAATAGCAGTGCGCCCTCTGCCGTCGGAGCGTAGCGCAGTGGAGCATCGACCGCAGGTCGGCCCGAAGGGTGAGCGGAGCGAATAACGTCGCTGGCGGCGCGATAACAGTTTCATTGCCGGGTAAATAATACGTCGAGATTTCATCTTCCTGACCCGGCCTCAGACCGGGCAGGTACTGCCTAGCTTTACCGGAGCATGGCAGTTCAACGAGGAGAGTACTATGAGTCATCCGGTCAGCCTCAGTCGCGATAGCGATATTGGCGTAATCCGAATCAACTATCCCCCCGTCAATGCGCTGGGCCATGGGGTCCGGGAAGGACTGCAGAACTGTCTACGCGAGGCCCTGGCGGACGATGGCATCAAGGCGGTGGTGGTGATCGGCGAGGGCAAGACCTTCCCGGCCGGCGCCGATATCCGTGAATTCGGCAAGCCGCCCCAGCAGCCGGTACTGCCCGCGGTGATTGATGAATACGAAGCCAGCGACAAGCCGGTGATCGCTGCCATCCATGGCACAGCCCTGGGTGGCGGGCTGGAAGTGGCGCTGGGCTGCGATTATCGCGTGGCCCTGGACAGCGCCCGCCTGGGCCTGCCGGAAGTGAAGCTGGGCCTGCTGCCCGGTGCCGGTGGCACCCAGCGCCTGCCGCGTCTGGTGGGGGCACAGAAAGCCCTGGAAATGATCGTGGGAGGCAACCCCATCAAGGCAGCCGAGGCCCGGGAGCTGGGTCTGGTGGACGAGGTGGTCAGCGGCGATCTGCTGGAAGGGGCATTGGCCTTTGCCCGCAAGCTGGTTGCTGATGGCGCGCCGCTGCGCAAGATCTCCGAACTGGACGTGCCCGGGGATACCAGTGCCGAGCTGTTCGAGCATTTCGAGCAATCCATTGCCAGAAAACAGCGCGGCTTCAAGGCGCCGTTTTCCTGTATCAAGGCGGTCAAGGCAGCGGTGGAATTGCCCTACGACAAGGGCGTGGAGCGGGAACGGGAGCTGTTCTTCAAGCTGCTGGTTTCCAGCGAATCCGCGGCCCAGCGTCATGTGTTCTTCGCCGAACGGGAAGTGGCCAAGGTGCCAGGACTGGACAAGGATACCCCCAAGCGCGAGATCAAGCAGGCGGCGGTGATCGGCGCGGGCACCATGGGCGGCGGTATCGCCATGAACTTCGCCAATGCGGGCATTCCGGTGAAGATTCTCGAGGTGAAAGAAGAGGCCCTGGAAAAGGGCATCGCCATCATCCGCAAGAACTACGAAAACACCGCGAAGAAAGGGCGCATTACCCAGCAGCAGGTGGAGCAGCGCATGGCGCTGATTCAGCCCACCCTCAGCTACGACGACCTGAGCGATGTGGACCTGGTGATCGAAGCGGTGTTCGAGAACATGGACGTAAAAAAGGCCGTGTTCAGTGAGCTGGATCGGGTCTGCAAACCCGGCGCCATTCTCGCCACCAACACCTCCACCCTGGACGTGAATCGCATTGCCAGCTTCACCCGCCGTCCCGAAGACGTGATGGGCATGCACTTCTTCAGCCCCGCCAACGTGATGAAGCTGCTGGAAAACGTGCGTGGTGAGAAGACCTCCGATGAAGTGATTGCCACTGTCATGGACCTGAGCCGTCGCATCGGCAAGGTCGGTGTACTGGTGGGCGTGTGCCATGGTTTCGTCGGCAACCGCATGCTGCACAAGCGCCAGGCGGAAGCCATCGAGCTGGTCAACGAAGGGGCCAGCCCGGAGCAGGTGGACAAGGTACTGTTCGATCTGGGCTTCCCCATGGGACCGTTTGCCATGTCTGATCTGGCCGGTATGGATGTGGGCTATCGCATCCGCGAGGAACTGCGCAAGGAAGACCCGGATAACGCACCGCCGCGCAACTGGACTGACGAACTGGTGGAAGCCGGTCGTCTCGGTCAGAAAACCCAGGCTGGCGTTTTTGACTATAAAGACGGCGACCGCACCCCTGTTCCTTCACCGGCTGTTGAGAGCATTATTGCTACATATCGTAGTGAAAACGGGATCAACCCCCGTGAAATCAGTGACCAGGAAATCCTGGAGCGCTGCATGTACGTGATGGTCAACGAGGGGGCGAAGATCCTGGAAGAGGGCATTGCTGCCCGACCGCTGGATGTGGATGTGATCTGGATCTACGGCTACGGCTTTCCGGTGTACCGCGGCGGTGTGCTGTTCTGGGCGGACCAGGTGGGTGTGAAAACCATCCACGACAAGATCAACGAGATCTATCAGCAAACCGGCTCGGATGCCTGGAAGCCGGCCAAACTGCTCAGCGACCTGGCAGAGCAGGGCAAAGGCTTTTACAAGTAATCTGAATAACGAACGGCTGCAGAGGGAGTCAGTTGAAAGTTAAAAGTTGAAAGTTAAAACGCGAATTAGTGGGGTTGCCAACTGAATAGGGAATGAGCCGCGCCGCCTGACTTTAATTTGTGGCAAATAAAGTCTGGGTCGCGGCCACCGAGTTTCTCGATTGCTGGTGACCTTGACCGCGCTTTTAAACTTTGAACTTTATACTTTCAACTCGATGACCACGGTGGTGAAAACGCTCAACAACCTTTCAAGAGGTTCTGAAAGATGGATATCAACTACACCCCGGAAGAACTGGCGTTTCGCGATGAAGTGCGCGCCTTTCTGGATGAAAAGCTGCCCAAGGACATCGCCAGCAAGGTCAAGAACAGCCAGCACCTGGGCAAGGAAGACACCATCCGCTGGCAGAAAATCCTTAACGAAAAGGGCTGGATGGCCATGCATTGGCCCACAGAGCACGGCGGCACTGGCTGGTCTCCCATCCAGAAGCACATCTTCGAGGAAGAGTGCGCCGAGTATGGCGCCCCTACCGTGCTGCCTTTCGGCGTGAACATGGTGGCGCCGGTGCTCATCAAGTTCGGCACCGACGAGCAGAAACAGAAATACCTGCCGCCCATCCTCAGCAGTGATGTGTGGTGGTGTCAGGGCTACTCGGAGCCGGGTGCAGGCTCTGATCTGGCCGGCCTGAAAACCAAGGCGGTTCGCGAAGGCGACCACTATGTGGTCAATGGCCAGAAAACCTGGACTACCCTGGGGCAGCACGCGGACTGGATCTTCTGCCTGGTACGCACCGATCCCAACGCCAAGAAACAGGAAGGCATTTCCTTCCTGCTTATCGACATGCAGACCCCGGGCATCACCGTGCGCCCCCTGATTACTCTGGACGGCGAGCACGAAGTGAACGAAGTGTTCTTCGACGACGTAAAAGTGCCGGTGGAAAACCTGGTCGGTGAAGAGAACAAGGGTTGGACCTGCGCCAAGTACTTGCTGACTTTCGAGCGTACCGGTATTGCCGGTGTAGGCCAGTCCAAGGCGGCGCTCAAGCACTTGAAAGAGGTGGCTCGCAAGGTCCAGCAGAACGGCAAGCCGTTGATTGAAGACCCGCTGTTCCGCAACCGTCTGGCGGATGTGGAAATGGAGCTGATGGCACTGGAAATGACCAACCTGCGTACTGTGGCCGCCGCCCAGGCGGGCGGTGTCCCCGGCGCAGAAAGTTCTTTCCTGAAAATCATGGGCACCGAACTGCGTCAGGAAATTACCGACCTGTTCCGTCGTGCGGCGGGTCCCTACGCCCAGCCGTTCCTGCCGGAAACCTTTGACGCAGATTACGACGGTGAAATGGTGGGCCCCGACTTTGCCAACAGTGTTTCCACCAAGTACTTCAACATGCGCAAGCTGTCGATCTTCGGCGGCTCCAATGAAATTCAGAAGAACATCATCGCCAAGATGATTCTGGGACTGTAAGGAGACGACCATGGACTTCAAACTGAGCGACGAACAACGCATGCTCGAGGAAACCGTGGGCCGTCTGGTTCGCGATGGTTACCCCTTCGACGTACGCGAAAAAGCCCGCACCAGCGAGCTGGGCTTCTCCAAAGAAATGTGGCAGCAGTTCGCCGAACTGGGCCTGCTGGGCGTACCGTTTTCCGAAGATTTCGGCGGCTTCAATGGTGGCGGTCCGGAACTGATGGTGGTGGCGGAGGGTTTTGGTCGCGGCCTGGTGCTGGAACCCTATCTTGCCACCGTGGTGCTCAGTGGCACCCTGATCAATGCCCTGGGTAGCGACAGCCAGAAAGAGGCATTGATCAGCGCCATCGTTGGCGGTGAATTGCGCCTGGCCCTGGCCGCCTATGAACCGGAAGGTCGTTATGACCATACCCATGTGGCGACAACGGCGGAAAAGAGCGGCGATGGCTATGTGATCAGCGGTAGCAAGGCGGTGGTCCTGCACGGGGATAGCGCCGACAAGCTGGTCGTGATTGCCCGTACCGCTGGTAATGCCAATGACCGCAATGGCCTGTCCGCCTTTGTGGTGGATGCTGACGCCGAGGGCGTGAGCCGTCGCGGTTATGAAACCATTGATGGTCTGCATGCGGCGGAAATTAGCCTCAACAAGGCGCCGGCGGAGCTGCTGGGTGAAGAAGGCAATGCCATTGACGCCCTGGAGAAATCCCTGGCGCTGGGTATCGTTGCCCTCTGTGCGGAAGCCACCGGCGCCATGGAAGTGGCCTGTGACCACACCTTGAACTACATCAAGGAACGTCAGCAGTTCGGTGTGCCCATCGGCAAGTTCCAGGCCTTGCAGCACCGCATGGTGGAAATGCGCATGGAGCTGGAAAAAGCCCGTTCCATGACCATTCTGGCAGCCTGCTCCCTGGAGTTGTCGGCACCGGTGTGTGCCAAGCGCCTGGCGGCGGCCAAGGCGATCATCGGCAAGTCCGGGCGCAAGGTGGCGGAAGAAGCCATCCAGCTGCATGGCGGCATGGGCATGATGGAAGAAACCGCCGTGTCTCATTACGCCAAGCGTATCGTGATGATTGACCACCAGCTTGGTGATCTGGGCTATCACATGCAGCAGCTGGAAAACCTGCTGGATGTGGACGAAGAGGCTGCGTAACGCAACACACCAAGGCGGCTTCGGCCGCCTTTTTTGATGATAAAAAATATTTCTTAGCCGTAGGAGCGTCGCTTGCGGCGCGATAAAAGACCAGGATCAAAAGCACTCTCACCACAGAGGGCACAGAGTACACAGAGAAGAACCCGTTTTTTCCTCAGAGATCTCTGTGTCCTCTGTGGTAAATACCGCTTTTCAGGTTTTGGGTGATCGCGCCGCAAGCGACGCTCCTACAGGTAGGTTTGAAATCCGGGAGAGCACCATGACGATCAATCGCCAGATTATTCTGTCCGAGTACCCCAAGGGGATGCCGCAGGCTGAGCATCTGCCCCTGCGCGAAGGGGCGATACCAACCCCGCAAGACGGACAGGTTCTGATCAAGACCATCTACCTGTCCCTGGACCCCTACATGCGCGGTCGCATGAGTCCGGCCAAGTCCTATGCCGCCAGTGTGGAGCTCGGTGATGTGATGCAGGGCGCCACCGTGGGCCAGGTGGTGGAATCGCGCCTGGAGGGTTATGAAGCCGGTGATTACGTGCTCGGTTTTGGTGGTTGGCAGGAATACTCCGTGCAGGGCAAGGCCATGCTGCGCAAGCTGGATCCGAAGCAGGCGCCCATTAGCACCGCCGTCGGGGTGCTGGGCATGCCGGGCTTTACCGCCTATGCCGGGCTACTGGAAATCGGCCAGCCGAAAGAAGGCGAAACCGTGGTGGTGTCCGCCGCCAGCGGGGCCGTGGGGCAGGTGGTCGGTCAGATCGCCAAGCTCAAAGGCTGCCGTGTGGTGGGCGTGGCCGGGGCGCCGGACAAGTGCCAGCATGTGGTTGATGCTTATGGCTTCGATGCCTGCGTCAACTACAAGGACGAGGATTTTGACGCGCAGCTCAAGGCAGCCTGCCCGGACGGCATCGATATCTATTTCGAAAACGTGGGCGGCAAGGTGTTCGATGCGGTGATGAAGCAGGTCAACGATTTCGCCCGCATTCCCCTGTGTGGTCGCATCGCCCACTACAACGATACCGAAGCGCCTCAGGGACCGGATCAGTTGCCCGCGTTTTTGACCAAGCTGTTGGTCAAGCGGATCCTGATCAAAGGCTTTATCCAGTTCGATTACGCCCACCTGATGACGGACTTTGTCCGTGACATGAGTACCTGGATGCAGGCTGGAAATATTCAGTACCAGGAAGATATCGTCCAGGGTCTGGAAAACACCGTGGATGCCTTCCAGGGCCTGTTGACCGGACGTAATCGCGGCAAGCTGCTGGTGCAGGTCAGCGAGGACCCCACCCGGTAATGGCGTCGGTAGAGGCCCAGGTCGAACGGTTTTTCGACCGTTATGGGCCACGCTACCGCTGGCTGGCCACCATAACCGTGATGCTCGGCACCATGTCCGTGGTGCTGGCGTCCACCATTATCAATGTGGCCATTCCCACCATCATGGTGGAGTTTCAGCTGGCCCAGGATCAGGTGCACTGGCTGGCCACCGGCTTTCTTGCTGCCATGACCGTGGGCATGCTGCTCAATGCCTGGTGTGCCCAGCGATTCGGTGCCCGTGGTGCCTATCTGCTGGCCATGGGGCTGTTTATCGTCGTGTCCATTATCGGTTCTGTCAGTGAGCAGTTTCCTCTGCTGGTGGCGGCCCGTATCGGACAAGGTCTGTTGGCCGGGCTGGTACAACCGTTGGCCATGATTACCATCTTTCAGGTCTTCCCGCTTAACCGGCGCGGACAGGCCATGGGAATCTATGGGCTTGGCGTGGTGTTGGGGCCGGCGATTGCCCCTGCCATCGGAGGGGTGCTGGTGGATACCCTGTCCTGGCGGGCGGTGTTCCTGGTGGTGCTGCCGGCCTGTGTGGTGGGCATGGTGATGGCCTGGCGGTACCTGCCCGGCAAAGATCGCCAGCTGGCACCGGTTCGCCTCGACCGTGCTGGTGTGCTGTTGCTGGCCCTGGGTATCACGGCAGTGCTGTGGGGGCTGGCCAATGGCCATCGCCGTGGTTGGAGCGACCCCTGGTTGCTGACTACGTTGCTTGTTGGCACTGTCTCGTTGGCATGGTTTGTGGTGTGGCAGCGGCGCCATGCCCACCCTCTCATGGATCTGAGGGTCTTTGCGTATCCGGGCTTCACGGGCAGCTTTCTCATGTCCATGGTGATTGGTGCCGGGGTGTTCGCCTCCACCTATGTGACGCCGCTGTATTTTCAGCAGGTACTGGGCGAAAGCGCCGCCAGTGCCGGCCTGATGTTGATGCCGGCGGGACTGGCCATGGCGTTCACCTTTCCGGTGGCCGGACACCTTACCGACCGATTTTCCGAGACCCGCATCATGATCATCGGTCTGCTGTTGTTTGTCCTCAACATGGCGCTGATGGCGGGTGCCACCTTGGCGACATCGGCGGTATGGCTGGTGTGGTGGACGCTGCTGGGCAGGGTGGGGCTGGGGTTGATGATGCCGCCATCGTCCACCGGGGCACTGGGCTTGCTGCCACCGGCATTGATTCCACAGGGATCGGGCATTTTCAATTTCGCCCGGCAGATCGGCGGTGCCCTGGGCGTGAATCTGTGCGCCCTTTGCATACAATTTTTCAGTGATCGCTATGGGCAGACTGATCCTGGATTGTCGCTGGCAGAGGCCTTTGAATTTGGTTTTGATCGGGCTTTCTGGTTGTTGTTAATCGTTTTCCTGCTGTCGTTGTGGCCCTTGCATGCCATGCGGCAGGGCTTGATAAAGAGACACTGTTATGACGGATAAACCTCGCATTCTGATCGTCGGTGCCGGTGCCATCGGCAGCTTTTATGGGGCCATTCTTAAACGGGCTGGCTGTGAGGTGAGTGTGGTGCTGCGCTCGGATTATGACGCGGTTAAGGAGGGCGGCTTTCGTTTTACCAGCCCACTGGGGGAGTTGTCCTGGCAGCCGGAGCGGGTGTATCGCCCGGATGACACCCCGGACGCGTTTCCCGATTATGTTCTGCTCTGCGTCAAGGTGTTGCCCGGCGTGGATCGTGCCGCGCTGGTGCGTCCCTGGATGGGCGACCACACCGGCCTGGTGCTGATTGAAAATGGCCTGGATATCGAACGGGAGCTGACCGATGCCTATCCGCAGCATCCTCTGGTGAGCTGCCTGGCATTTATCGCTGTCAGCCGCACGGGCCCCGGTGAGGTTCATCATCAGGCCTACGGCCAACTGGTAATGGGCAATTTTCCCGCGGGGTTTGATGAGCACTGTCGCCGCTTGAGCGGCCTGTTCAGGGAAGGGGGTATTGAGGTTAACGATAGCGAAGCGGTTGTGGGGGAGCGCTGGCGAAAGTGTGTCTGGAATGCGCCGTTCAATCCTCTCAGCGTGCTGTGCAATGGGGCCGATACGTTATCGATTCTTGATGCCCCCGGTGGCGAAGACCTGGTCCGTACCATGATGAAAGAAGTGATGGCCGTCGCCGCTGCCGATGGCTATCCGCTCCCGGACGATCTGGTGGAAAAAAATCTGGCCGGTACCCGCAAGATGGGCGCCTACAAAAATTCCATGGCACTGGACTACCTGAACGACCGGCCCATCGAACTGGATGCCATCCTGGGTAATGTGGTGGCGATTGCCGAACGCCATGGAGTGGCCGTCCCTCACTTGAAAACGGTGCTGACCGCACTGCGTATTCGTTACCAATAAGGCGGCGTTCTGTTCGCAGCATGATACAAAACGTCATGTTGCGGTTTTTCTTGTCAACCAGGGATTACGAACAAAGTTTTAGTGCGGAATCCCTGAGCAAAAATCCCCTTTTCAAAAGCCGTTGAATTACTTGGGAATTTGCTGCGTGAAGTATACGTGAATGTGGAAAGTGTCTATTTATCAGGTAGATAAAACGCACCATTATGTGGATTTTTGCTTACAAACGATAACTTGTCCCCGTCCCCGCGCCACTGAATCCTGTCCCCGGAATCAATAGAAAAATCTGCCTCCAAAAACAAGAAACGGGTGAAAGGATGCGCACAATATCGATACAGCGTCTGGCTGTTTTATGTCTGCTTTATCCCCTGCTCAATGCCTGTGAAGACGACCCGGATGTGTTTATCCCTCCGGAGCCGGGTGAGGCGCTGATCTACGCATATCCGTCTGACGGCATGGTGGATCTGCCCCTGGGCAGCAAGTTGCTGCTGACTTTTTCCAGTGCCATTGATGAGGCTGCCGCCAAGGCAGAATGTCAGCCTGACGGTGAAAATTTTGCCGGCGCCCTGTGTCTGGCCGACAGTGAAGGGAACCTGGTGGATCTGTCCAGCGCCCAGGTCTCCAACCGCAACCATACTTTTACCTTTTCCATGTCGGGTCTGCGCCCCGGTGAAGAGTACCGGTTGTGGGTGTCGCCGCAGATCGCCTCCGGCATCGTCAACCTGGATGATCAGGACGGCCCGCTGATTACGTTTCGCACCCGCCAGTACCACCCGCTGCCCGATCAGGTTCCCGAGGTGCTGGCCATCAACCAGGAGAATCCCGGGGCCTATCTGCCGGAGCCGGTTGCAGAAGAGCGTTTCCCGTTCATGGATTTCTCGCCGGTGCGCATCACCTTCACCGAGCCGCTGGTGGAGACCACCGTCCGTTACGGTGACACGGTCAAGCTGGAGCATCAGCAGTCCGGGGAACTGGTGGATGTGAGGATTCTCAATGAGCGCCACTACATCACCCTGGACCCCAAAGAGGACCTGATCGGCGGCGACACCTACACACTCACCCTGCAAGGTCTGGAAGATTTTGATGAAGACGTTCTGGAGACAGTGACCTATGAGCTGACGCCCACGCTGTCCAAGGATGACGTGGTCGATCTCAACCCGCCCATCAAGCAGCTGATGAAAGCCCTGCCGGCCCTGGGGGACCCGGGCTACCCGCAAGCCTCACGGCTGCACGGGTTGCCGCTTAACCAGTTCAACCTGGTTACCGAGGCACTGGGTGTGACCCAGGTAAATGCCATGCCGCTGGTACTGGAGGGCTGGATGGGCCGTCCGGACGTGCATGTGGACGCGGTGCCCGTGGTCGCCCGAGCCGGCCAGCAGCTGCGCATTACCGGTATTGATCCGATCAAGCTGGGTGGCGAGGTGCGCACTCCCATGTTTACCGGCGACATCATCGGCACTTTTGTGACCGATGTGACCGGTTATCTGGTGACCAACCCCTATCGCCCCAAGGGGTTCCAGCCCGATGATGATTATGCGCCGATGTTTGTGTACATGAATTTTGATCTGGCCATGCATGCAGTCGAACCACGGGGCAATGCTTCAGTGAACCAGAACCTGATGCACATCCAGGCGGTTGGCGTGGTGGATGTGAAGGATGGCGCGCTGACCTTCGAGGTATTCCGAACCCTGGAACTGGATATTCTCAGCGGAGCTGCCAAAGTCAGCGCGGACTTTGCACTTGGCGTCCGTGCAGACGTGGACTTCGAGTTCGATCAGTTCAACCGCGACCCACTTCAGGCAACCGGATCGTTCCCGGAGCATAATCAGACCCAGGTGGAGCCGAGCAACAACATCGTTGTGGTGTTCAACGAGCCAGTGCATGACGAAGGAATGGAGCAGGTGAAACTGTTCCGTCAGGACAGCAGCGAACCGGTGCCGGTGCAGGTCCGTAGCAGTGGTTCCAACCTGGTGATTACACCGCTCAATGAACTGGCGGCCGGGCAGCGCTATTACCTGGATCTTGGCGATGGCTTGAAAGACCAGGATCTGTTCGACCCCTCGCACCTGCGGTTTGTGCCCGGGGATGCCACCGACGGCACTGGCCAGATTGTTTTCGATACCGCCAGCTATGCGGCCGACAATGGCGCGCCGGAACTGCCGCCGGTGGTGCTGGGGGCCTATCCCGGTATCGGGTGTGCGTTGGAAGACCGTGGCGTCGAGCGCCAGGATGCAGACGGCAACACGGTGCAAATGGCTGGCCGGTGTGTGGGCGGCCTGGCGTCGGACTCACTGTATTACCCCTTTTTCTATGACGTCAGTCGCCCCATCGAGATCAGTTTCAATATGCCCATGGAAATGGCCTCCATGACGTTCGGCACCATTGCCGCCGATGGCCAATCCTGTGAAGGCGGGGCCATGTGTCTGGGTGAGCAGGTGAATGGCCAGTGGCAGAACATCCCCATGTCAGCACGACGCAACAGTCTGCGTCTGCGGGCTCAGCCGGCACCGGATACCATTACGCCCGGCAATGCCTATCGTCTGGTGATCAATGGCGGCGACAGTGGCGAAGCGGCGTTCCGCAGTCATGATCGCTTCGGCAACCTGGGCATCAACACGGACCCGCTCAATGGCATGGGCACCTGTGGCCCGCTTTCCAACCAGCCCTGTGTAGGAGGGCCGCCGATTCTGATCGATTTCACCGCCACCCCGGATGAAGGGGCTGCCTATGCCACTGTTCTGACCCGGGAGTACACCGACGTCAATGGCAATGGCAACTGGGATAACGATGAAGTGGAAGCGGTCAACAACCATGCCCGCGGTCATGTGAAAAGCACCGGTGGGCTGATTGGCGGCGCCAACCTGGATCAAGGTGACCAGATCTTTACCCATGCGGCGTTGCCCATGGCGTTTCTGCCAAAGCAACCGCTGGACCTGAGTTATATCGGTCTGGTCGATGAAGGCAATGGCCGCTGGTGCGCCACCCAGGAAGATGCCGATGGCGAAATCTTCTGTATCCAGACCGTAGGAGAGTCGGCGATTCCGGTGGAGATCAATGCCCAGCATGTGATGGGCACATCTCTGACTGCCAACGCGACGCTGGCCATTCCGATTCTGGGCGATCTGATTCCCTTGCCCCTGGAAACCGGCGCATTGGTGCTCCGCTTCCGCCCCTATGACGACAAGCCTCCTCAGCCCCTGCGCGGCTTCGTGGTGAACCAGATTGATCCGGATACCGGGGAAGAAATCGACGATCCGATTTTTATCACCCGCCTGGATGCCTGGCTGGATGCGCCGGACCTGCGCCTGCTCTCCGCATTGATCCCCGGTGGGCAAGCCATTCCGAATGTGGCGGATGCCAACGTGAGAAGCCTGCCGGTATCGGCCTACCTGACCGGGCCGGTGAAATTCCTGCGCAACGGACAGATCACCCTGGAGTCGCGCAATGCGTCCGCCATTGCCGCGACGCTGAACCTGTCAGTGGACCTTGGTGCTCTGATCCCGGTACTGGGAGACCTGCTTGACCTGATCATCGGCGGCATTCTCCCGGAAGAGGGCGTGGGTTCACTGGAGTTGGGCATTGCCAAGGACGACTTCCGTATCCGTGTGGTTAACAACCCCACCCACGCCCGCCTCACCACGGCGGGTCAGGAAAATGCGGGGGAGCGTTGAAAATGAGAAAAACAATGGATGCGAAAAAACGGATTTTCCTGTTTGTCGTGCTGGGGTTTCTTTCTGCCCATGTTGCCAGTCAGGACATGTACGGCCCGGATTACCCCGGGGTGAAATTCACCCAGAAAATTTTTGGCGAAGACCGGCTCTACTTTCGCTTCGGAGCCATCCATATGTCCCCGGACGTAAAGACCCGATCGATCACGCTCAGCAACCTGTCAGAGATTGCTGAAGTGGCTGTGGAGCCTGGTGAGCAGGAAGGGGAGGCGTTCAGTGATCCGCTCACCATTCCGGCTGCCATCATCGGCTACAAACTGCGCTGGGGGGACGGTGGCTGGTCCATCGAGACCATGGCGGCCCTGCCGCCCACTCTGGAACTGAAGGCCAAGGGCAAGCTGGCGGATGAGCCACTGGTCACCGAGGCCAACGGTATTCCCACCGGGGTGCCCGCATTGGGCGAAAAAGTGGGTGAAACCAAGGTGGCGCCGCCCATGGTGACCCTGGTGAAGCGATTCCGCCTGGACCACAACTTCCGGCCTTATGTGGGTCTGGGAGCCGTGTATCTGTTTACCTACGACAGCCATGTCACCAACCCGATTCTCACGGAAGTGGGAGAACCGGAACTGGAGATTCAGGATAAATTTGGCAGGGTGGGGCAGATAGGTGCCGATTGGCGGCTGAGCGACCACTGGTGGCTGACGGCGGACGCCAAGTACATCAGCGTCAAGGAAGTGAAAGCCAAGGTGGAGCGCACCTTTATTCGCGCCCCGGGGCTTCCCCAGTATCAATTCGCGGAAGTGGGTGATGCGGAATTTGTGGCGGACATGAATGTGTACGCCTTCCACCTGGGGGTGGGCTTCACGTTCTGATACCCGGCAAAACCGTTGGAGCCTTGCTCGCAAGGCGAAGCGTCGAATCTGCTCCTGCGTCTTCAAACCGTCGCGTGGGGAGCAAGGCTCTGGTCGGTGACGTGGTCTAAAAGGGTTATTCTGGCCAGCCCTTCTGGCAGGTTCCGAGATTCGGTCAACCTGATGTTTTTGGTCATTGAGGCGCGGGCAGAAAGCGTGAAATAGTATTTCAAATACTGTTTCACGCTGGGCCTTGTGCATGTCAGTCGCGAACCACAATCACTCGCTTGCCACTGAAGTCGTTCCCGGCCATATGCTCGTGGGCGGCTTTGGCGTCGGTGAAGGGGAAGGTTTCCAGTGGCAGGGGCAGCAGGCGACCGCTGGCAAACAGGGGCGCAAGACGGTCATTGAAAAGCTGCGCCATACGGATGCGGTTCTCCAGGGGCTGGCTGCGCATGGTCATGCTTTTCAGCGTCTGGCGTTTCATCAGCAGGGCGCCCAGATTCAGCTCCGTGCTCAGTCCGCCGAGGACGCCGATATTCACCAGGGTGCCCTCGGCACGCAGGCCGCCGAGCAGGGCATTCCAGTCCGGGCCAACCATATCCAGAATCACCGCCACTCCCTGACCCTCGGTCAACGCATCCAGCTGCGCTTTCAAGGTGTCGTCCTCGCAAACCTGGGCCGCCAGCCCCATGTCGGTGGCCGTGTCCAGCTTGCTCAGGTCGCGGCTGCTGCCGATGGGGCGGGCGCCCAGCGTTGCAGCCAGTTGCGTGGCGGCCAGGCCGACGCCGGCGGTGGCCGGACGAATCAGACACCACTGGCCAGGCTGCAAACCGCCTTCCAGGAACAGGGCCCGGTAAGCGGTCAGAAACGCTTCGGGCAGGGTGACGGCGCGAGCGAAGTCCATGCCATCGGGAACGGTCAGCGCTTCCCGTTCATGGGTGACAACCTGTTCCGCATAGGCACAACCGGGCACCAGGCCCATCACCGCATCACCCACTTTCCGTTGCTGCACCCGCGCCCCCACGGCGCTGACCACCCCGGCGTATTCCAGCCCGGGAATGCGACTGTCGGTGCCCGGCGGTGCTGGGTAGCGGCCCAGCACCTGCAACAGATCCGCCCGGTTTACGCCGATGGCTTTCACCTGCACGCAAATTTCCTCCGGCCCCGGTTGCAGGTCCGGCAGGGTGTCCAGTTGCAGTTGCTGATCCTCAATACACCAGGCACGCATGGTTGTGCTCCTTTAAAACATGAGTCGGCACAGCGTGCCGGAAAAATAGACTCTCTTCCCGTAGGAGCGTCGCTGGCGGCGCGATATTCAGCGTTGTTTATCGCGCCGCCAGCGAGGCTCCTACGATAGGGCTCTGTGGTGAAGAAAAGGTTCGTTATGTCCTTACACTATCCGTTCACTGATCTGCCGCCGGCAGGTCAGCGTTTCAAGGTGGCCGACGGGGTTTACTGGCTGCGGTTTCCGCTGCCCTTTGCCCTCGACCATATCAATCTCTGGTTGCTGGAAGATAACCATGGCTGGGTGATCGTGGATACCGGGCTGGGAGTCCGCCGCAGCCGGGAAATCTGGCAACAGCTGCTCAGCGAACAACTGGACGGCAAACCGGTGACCCGCATCATCGTCACCCATTACCACCCGGACCATCTGGGCATGGCCGGCTGGCTGCAGCAACACTGCCAGGCACCGGTCATCATGAGTCGGGGTGAATGGCAACTGGCCAGCCATATTTGCGACGCCAGCGACGAACAGACCATCGAACGCTTCAAACATTTTCTCGGCAGCCATGGCCTGCAGGGCGACAACCTGGACAAGGTGGCCGGCAAGGGTAACGGCTTTCGTCGCGTGGTGATGCCCATGCCGGTGGACCCGCAATTTGTCGGCGCCGGTGACAGCCTGACCATCAATGGCCAGCGCTGGCAGATTCATATCGGTCGCGGTCACGCCCCCGAGCACCTGTGCCTTTACCGGGAAAGTGATCGTCTGCTGATCAGTGGCGATCAGGTATTGCCGACCATTTCCAGCAATCTGATGGTGCGGCCCACGGAACCGGAAGCGAACCCGGTGGCCGCCTTCGTGGGCAGCCTCAAGGCCATACGCGATGCCTTGCCCCGGGACACCCTGGTGTTGCCTGCCCATGGTCTGCCGTTTCGAGGCTTGCACCAGCGCATCAATGCACTGGTGGACCACCATGACCAGCAACTGGATCAGGTGCAGGCCGCCTGCCGTCAGCACCCCCACAATGCCCACGACATGCTTCCGGTCATGTTCCGTCGGGAACTGGATGTGCAACAGCTGATGTTTGCCATGGGCGAAAGCATTGCTCACCTCAATTGTCTGGTGGAGCAGGGGAGGGTGCAGCGGCAGAACCGTGGAGGAATCTGGGTGTTCAGAAGCGCTGCGTGAACCGGAGTCAAAATAACGTTGCAAAAAGGGCAAGGCAACCGAAGCGGCTCGAATGACACATGATGAAATAGATCGGCGTTGCCACTGGGGGAAATCCCTCATTGCCTGTCATGAAACTCGTTCTACACTGAAGCGACTAATGTCCCATACAGTGATGGAGAGTTTTCATGGCAACAGCGCAATCTGATGACAAGCGTCCCACTCCGGACCCGGCGGAAGACAATGCATTCTTTCCGTCCCCATATTCCCTCAGCCAGTTCACTGCTCCGAAATCAGACTTGAGTGGCGCAGACTACCCGTCCCCCTATACCGGAGGTCGCTGGAAAGTGCTGGTCGTTGGTGCGGATGAGCGCTATTTGATGACTGACAACGGCACCATGTTCTCTACCGGTAACCATCCGGTGGAAACCTTGCTGCCCATGTATCACCTGGACAAAGCCGGTTTTGCATTCGACATCGCGACCCTGTCCGGCAACCCGGTCAAGTTCGAGTTCTGGGCCATGCCGTCCGAGGACGAAGAAGTGAAAGGCTTGTTCTCCAAGTACCGGGACCAGTTCAAGCAGCCCTTGAAGCTGGCAGATGTGGTGAAAGACGCACTGGGCGAAGACTCGGATTATATCGGCGTGTTTATTCCCGGCGGCCATGGTGCCCTGATCGGCCTGCCAGAGAGCGACGATATGAAAGCGGTTCTGGAGTGGGCGCTGGAAAATGACAAATTCATCATTTCCCTGTGTCATGGCCCCGCGGCCTTCCTGGCGGCGAAAGGCGGGCCTTCTTTTTCCGGATATAAAATCTGTGCCTTCCCGGATGCACTGGATGCCCAGACCCCGGACATGGGGTATATGCCGGGCCATCTGACCTGGAAATTCGGGGAACAATTGACGTCCATGGGATTTGAAATTGTGAATGACAACATCTCCGGAGAGACCTGCCAGGATCGAAAAATGTTGACCGGTGACAGCCCTCTGGCCGGCAATGCGCTGGGGAAACTGGCAGCGAAGGCCTTGCTTGACGCTGTGGGTAATGAGTAACCCCTGTGCCAACCGATGACGCCGTGCGCGTGGCTCTCTTGCTGGAAAGAAGCGAGAGCCTGACAAGTATCCAGGATGCGGTTCGTCGCTACGCCAGCGGCTTTGGTTACGATCGCTTCGTCCTGTTTTCGGCATCCGCGTCACTGGACGAATTGGTCGACCGCATTTACTGGGTAGAGGGGGACTGGTTCGGAGACGGGAAAGCGGTGGATGCGAAAACCTACGTCAGGCGTTGCCCGGTAACCCGACATATTCTGGATATCGGCGAGGCATTTTTCTGGACCAAGACACTGGATCAGGAAGGCGAGCATTATCGCATTGTTCGCAAGCCACAGGGGCCTGGCATCCATGGACTGCAGGTTCCGATATTCGGACCACTCGGACTGGAGGGGGCGATGAGCCTGGGCGGCGAAAAAATCGATGCGTCACCGGCGGCCCGGCTATCGGCAGGGCTGATGGCTACCTCGGCTTTTCTTGCCGCTCGCCGGCTTATCGAAATGCCGGACCGGGAGACACCCAGAGTTTTATCCGGCCGGGAAAGCGAGATATTGGCATGGACAGCGGCAGGCTGGCGCCAGGCGGATATTGCGGCAACCCTGGGTTTGTCCAACCGAACCGTTGAGAATCACTTGCGCAAGGCGCGGCAACGCCTGGGGGTGGCGACAACCGCTGAGGCCATACGCGTGGCAATTCGAAACGGGTTTATCAAGGGGTGATACCTACAATATTGCCGCAACCAGCATCATCCATAACGCCAGCATCGGCACCACCAGCACAAAGAACAACCCGTTCCAGCGCCAGGCGATCCGGTAGGGCGAGCGGCCAATCAATTGGCTGAGCACGAGCATGGAGGCAGTGAACGGCGAGGAAATCATCGACAGGCTCCAGGCGCACATCAGACCCACGGCCAGCAGGCGTGGGTCGGCGCCGACCCCATCACCCAGCAAGGATGCCAGTAAGGTGACTGACACGATCGGGTTGAGCCCTACCTGTGCCAGCGTCACCACCAGCAACATGGCGGCCACGGCCATGGCGGCGCCCTGAAGGTGGGTGGCTTGCAGCAGCTCGTGTAACAGGTGTTGGTCAATCAGAGGCGTCAGTAGTGCCCCCAGGCAGGCGGAGCCGCCCAGCACGGCAATTTCTCCCCGATTGGCGCCAAAGATCAGCCGTGAATGTCTCCCCAGTAACGTCAGGGCCCGGGGCAAGCCGGTGCCGCCGCCCAGCCGCCGCCGTTGCAGGGCCATCCACAGTATTGCTGACAGCGGGCAGGCTACCAGCACGGCCACGGGTAAACGCAGGTCCGCTGTCACCGACACGGCGAAAACACTCAGGGTGATCGCCAGCGCCAGCAGGGTGAATTGCCACAGCGGTGTCAGGGAGGGTGGCGCGGTGTGTGGTACCCGGCTGGCCAGATGGCCGGGGCGTAATTGCCAGTCCAGCCACCATCCCAGCAGGAAGAACAGGCCGGCGGTGGGCAGTGCCACCGGCGCCAGTGTGGCCCAGGTGAGACTCGGCATATTGGCCAGGATCACTGCCATGGTGATACCCAGAGGCGAGACCAGTGGTGCCAGGGCAAACCCGCGCAGAATCGACAGCATCATGCGTCGCTCCCGCGCTGCCTGAATCTCCTCATGGCCGCCGGCGGCTCTCAGGGTATTGCTGCGCAGTACCATGGAGCCGAACAGATTGAGCACGCCGATATTGATGATCACCCCGAACAGGGCGGTGCCCAGTGACAGGGTGGGATAACGCAGGGCCGGTTTCTGGCGGATCAGGGTCGTACCGGCCTCGCGCACCAGCCGCGAGCGCATGGCGGAGACTCGCAGCAGCCCCAGGGACGACACAAAGGTGGCAAAGAAACAGAGCCGATCCAGCGCCCCTAACAGAATGGGAACGGGCTGGGCGTCACGCCAGACAACCACACCGGACATGGCGATAACCACCAGCAGAATCCCCTTTGCCATCCGGGTCTGGCGGGGCCATTGCACCAGTAGATAAAGCAGCAGTGAGATGCGCGCCAGCCAGCCCCCGGCTTGCAGGTCGAACACCAGAAACAGCAGGGTGCCCAGCATGCACAGGGGGAGAGTAGCGTTAAGCGTGTGGTTTGCCTGCCGTAGGAGCATGTCGAAGATCCCCTTGGGGGCTTGCATGGCGAATCAGCGGGCCCTTCGCCATGCAAGCATAGCTCCTACAGAGAGGGTCATGATTGTGCTGCCTGGCGTGCTAGTTCTCGTGCAATGACGATCTGCTGGATCTGGGTGGTACCTTCGTAGATCCGGAACAGGCGCACGTCGCGGTAGAAGCGTTCCACCGCATAGTCCGCCATATAGCCGGCGCCGCCGTGAATCTGCACGGCACGGTCCGCCACGCGGCCTACCATTTCAGAGCAGAACAACTTGCAGCAGGAGGCATCCAGACTGACCTTTTCACCCCGGTCCTTGCTGCGGGCGGCTTCCAGCACCATGGAGCGGCCGGCAAACATTTCCGCCCGGGAATCCGCCAACATGGCCTGGATCAACTGGTGTTCGATGATGGGCTTGCCGAACTGTTTGCGTTCGGCGGCAAAATTCACTGCGTCTTCGATCAGTCGTGTGGCCACGCCCACACAGATCGCGGAAATATGCAGCCGGCCCCGGTCCAGCACTTTCATGGCGGTCTTGAAGCCCACGCCTTCCTTGCCGCCGACGATGTTCTCGGCGGGCACCCGGCAGTTGTCGAAAATGATGTCGCAGGTGTGGGCGCCTTTCTGGCCCATCTTCACGTCGGCTTTGCCACGGGAAATACCAGGGGTGTCGCCTTCCACAATAAAGGCGGTGACGCCACCGCCACCCTGGATCTCTGGGTCGGTGCGAGCCATCACGGTAAACAGCCCCGCATGGGGTCCATTGGTGATATAGCGTTTGGTGCCATTGAGAATGTAGTGGTCGCCCTCCCGCTGGGCGCGGGTTTTCACCGCACCGGAATCAGAGCCCACATCCGGTTCGGTCAGGCAGAAGGCGCCAATCACTTCGCCCGTGGCCAGCGCCGGGACGTATTTCTGTTTCTGTTCTTCGGTACCATCAATGAGGATGCCCTGGGCGCCGATGCCATTATTGGTGCCCATCAGGGAGCGGAAAGCCGGAGAGGTGCGGCCAAGTTCAAAGGCCACCAGCACTTCCTCTTCCATGGTCAGCCCCAGGCCGCCGTATTGCTCGGGGATCGACAGACCGAATAGCCCCATGGCCTTCATGTCGGCGACAATGTCCTCGGGAATGGTGTCCGTCTCAGCCACGTGCTGTTCAGCAGGCACCAGTCGTTCACGGACAAAGCGGGCAATGGTATCGGTCAACTGGCTGAGGATTTCGGCATCACGAATCATGGTCGGGTCCGGCGGTAATATTGGTTCTTTTGGGAGCGTGACCGCGAGGCGAATCACTTGCATCGCACTCTGTCACGGCCTATTCTGCCCGTCAAGTTTTCAAAATAACATTCCGCACAGCGGACATAGAAGGGGCAAGCTTCAAGCTACAAGCTGCAACACGGTAAAGCTACGGGCTGGCTGAAAGTGTTTCCTCCGCGCTTCATCTTCAGTGTCGCCATGCCGTTGCATGATTAAACAGAGTGAAACGCGGCGAGGGCGTTTTTCGTTTATCGCCATGCCGGTCCGCGTTGCAGCTTGTAGCTTGTAGCTTGCCGCTCCCTGGAGAGTGCAAATGCTGGATGCCTATATCTACGATGGCCTGCGAACCCCTTTTGGTCGCCATGGTGGCGCCCTGGCGCCGGTGCGTCCGGATGACCTGTTGGCCGGGGTGATCCGTGAGCTGGTACAGCGCAACGGGTTCGAGCTGTCCCGCTATGAAGACGTGGTGATCGGCAATACCAATCAGGCCGGTGAAGATGCCCGCAACGTGGCGCGTCACGCCGGCCTGTTGGCGGGGCTGCCGGAATCCGTGGCCGGGATTACCGTTAACCGCCTGTGTGGCAGTGGCCTGGCGGCGACGCTGGATGCGGCGCGTATGGTGACGGTGGGCGAGGGCGAGCTGATTGTCTCCGGCGGCACCGAGTCCATGAGCCGGGCGCCGTTCGTGATGGCCAAGGCCGAAAAAGCCTTCAGCCGTGATATGACCATTTTCGACAGCACCATCGGTGCCCGCTTCCCCAACCCGGCCATCCTCAGCCAGTTCGGTGGCGACACCATGCCGGAAACTGCCCAGAACGTGGCCGACGACCTGGGCATCAGCCGTGAGGCATCGGATGCGTTTGCCGCTCGTTCCCAGCAGCGCTACCAGGCGGCCCAGGAACAGGGTTTCTACCGGGAAGAGATTCTGCCGGTGACCGTTCCCCAGGGCCGCAAGAAAGAGCCGCTGACGGTGACAGAGGATGAGCATCCCCGCGCCGGCACCACCGCTGAAAAGTTGGCAAAACTGCCTGCTATCGTTGAGGGTGGCATCATCACCGCAGGGAATGCCTCCGGCGTGAATGACGGCGCGGCGGCGCTGATTATCGGTTCCCGTGCTGCTGGTGACGCGGCGGGCATTGCCCCGCGTGCCCGTATTCTGGCGGGTGCGGTGGCTGGTGTGGCCCCACGGGTCATGGGCCTGGGCCCGGTGGAGGCCTGCCGCAAGGCTCTGGCCCGGGCCGGTCTCACCCTGGCGCAGATGGATGTAATCGAGATCAACGAGGCGTTCGCCACCCAGGTACTGGGCTGTTGCAAACAGCTGGGGCTGGCTGGCGATGATGAACGCCTTAATCCCAATGGTGGGGCCATTGCCGTGGGGCACCCACTGGGCGCATCCGGTGCGCGCCTGGCCCTCACCGCAATGCGCCAGCTGGAGGCCAGTGGTGGCCGCTATGCGCTGGTCAGCCTGTGTATTGGCATTGGTCAGGGTGTGACCATGGTGATTGAAAGGCAGTGAACAGTTAATAGTGAATAGTTAACAGCGAAAGAATTTGGGAAAAGACATGCAGAGATTCGACTGGAAAGATCCGTTGTTGCTGGAAACCCAGCTCACCGAAGACGAGCGCATGATCCGTGACGCGGCCCATGATTACTGTCAGAGCAAACTGATGACACGGGTGCTGGAAGCCAACCGGCACGAGATTTTCCAACGGGACATCATGACGGAAATGGGGGAACTCGGTTTTCTCGGTCCCACCATTCCCGAGCAGTATGGCGGCGCCGGGGTGAACCATGTGAGCTACGGTCTGGTGGCCCGGGAAGTGGAGCGGGTGGATTCCGGTTATCGCTCGGCCATGAGCGTGCAGTCGTCGCTGGTGATGTTTCCCATTCATGCCTTTGGCAGTGAAGCGGTGCGCGAGAAATACTTGCCGAAACTGGCCACCGGCGAGTGGGTGGGCTGCTTCGGGCTTACCGAGCCGGATCACGGTTCCGACCCGGGCTCCATGAGCACCCGCGCCAAGAAGGTGGACGGCGGCTACCTGCTCAACGGTGCCAAGACCTGGATCACCAATTCCCCCATTGCCGATGTGGCGGTGGTGTGGGCCAACCTGGATGGCAAGATCACCGGCTTTGTGGTGGAGCGCAGTTTTGACGGTTTCACCACCCCGAAAATAGAAGGCAAGTTCTCCCTGCGCGCTTCCATCACCGGGCAGATCATGCTGGACGACTGTTTTGTGCCGGACGAAAACCGCCTGAACGTGGAAGGACTGAAAGGGCCGTTCAGCTGCCTGAACAAGGCCCGCTACGGGATCAGCTGGGGCGCCATGGGCGCGGCGGAATTCTGCTGGCAGGCGGCCCGGCAATACACCCTGGACCGCAAGCAGTTCGGTCGGCCCCTGGCCGCTACCCAGCTGATCCAGAAAAAGCTGGCGGACATGCAGACGGAAATCACCCTGGGCCTGCAGGGCGCTTTGCAGCTGGGCCGGTTGATGGATAGCGGCCACTGGGCGCCGGAAATGGTCTCGCTGATGAAACGCAACAACTGCGGCAAGGCCATCGACATCGCCCGTCAGGCCCGCGACATGCACGGCGGCAACGGCATCAGCGACGAGTACCACGTGATCCGCCATGCGATGAACCTGGAGGCGGTGAATACCTACGAGGGCACCCATGATGTGCATGCCCTGATTCTGGGCCGTGCCCAGACCGGGATTCCGGCCTTCGGTTGATAGCGCGACGCTGAAGATTCTGAAGCCCCGGCAAGCCGGGGTTTTTCGTCCCGCCATTCGCCTTGCGAGCAAGGCTCCAATAAAAGGTGCTTGCTATTAAATAGCGTGCTATTTAAAGTGAGCCCATGAACGATGACGCTCCTGACAATACCTCCTGGCTGAAGCTGGACCTGCAGGTCTGTTTTGCCCTGTATTCCGCGCAGCTTGCCATGAGCAAGGTGTACCGCAAGCTGTTGAAGGAGCTGGGACTCACCTATCCGCAGTATCTGGTGATGATGGTGCTGTGGGAGCAGGACAGGCTGTCCGTATCGGAAATCGGCGAACGCCTGTTTCTCGATTCGGCGACACTCACCCCCTTGCTCAAGCGACTGGAAGGCTTGGGGCTGGTGCTGCGCCAACGTAGTCGGCCGGACGAACGCCATGTGGAGGTGACGCTCACCCAGTCCGGCAAGGCCTTGCGCGACCAGGCGGAGAAAGTGCCCGAAGCGGTATTGTGCGCCAGCCAGTGCCGTCCGGAAGAACTGGTCCAGCTGCGTGATGAGTTACATGCGCTGCGTTCACGGCTGGCCGCGGAAGATTGATTCCGTAGCGAATGGGTTGGGTTGCCCGGTGCCGTTACCGGGGCCCGGCCAGGAAGCAAAATTGCACGTTTTCGCTCCGCTAAATAGTGCACGATTAAATCGTGTGTATTGAATGGCGCAGCAAATCACATGAAGGCACATAAAAGGAGAGCATGATGAGTCTGGAAAAAGTGTTGTACGAAGCCACAGCCACAGCCACCGGGGGGCGTGATGGCCGCGCCGCCAGCGATGACGGCCAGCTGTCCGTCAAACTCACCACCCCCAAGGCCCTGGGCGGTCCGGGCGGCGAGGGAACCAATCCGGAGCAACTGTTCGCCGCCGGTTACTCGGCCTGTTTCCTGGGCGCCCTGAAACTGGTGGCCGGCAAGGCCAAGGTGTCCCTGCCGGAAGAAACCGCCATTACCGGTCAGGTGGGCATTGGTCCGCTGGGTGGCGGGTTCGGCATTCAGGCCACCCTGAATGTGAATCTCCCCGGGCTGGATCAGGAGCAGGCACAGACGCTGGTGGAAAAAGCCCATCAGGTATGCCCTTACTCCAATGCCACCCGCGGCAATATTGATGTGGAGTTGGTCGTAACCGTATAGGTGAAAACCTTGAAGAAAGGTAAAAAAGCAGCCCGCGAGGCTGCTTTTTTATGTGGCTTGATTTAATAGTGTTACCTCGGCAGGGAACCGCCGCACGTGCAGAGACTCTGAACACGCTGACGACCAAAAGGAATCATTATGCGATCTTTGACACCGACTCTCCGCTCCCTTCCCGTGTTGCTTGGTGGCGCCGGGCTAATTGCCCTGGTGGGCCTCTCCGGCTGTGACCAGAACACACCGGAATCCGAAAGCGACCAACCGGCCATGACGCAACAGAGTGAAAAAACCGAGCAGCAGGTTCTCAGCGGCAAAATCATGTACCGCGAGCGTATGGCCATGCCGGAAGGCGCCACCCTCACGGTGAGGCTTGAAGATGTCTCGCTGGCAGACGCACCCTCCACCGTGATCGCCGAACAACACATCGATGACCCGGGGCAGGTCCCGGTCCCTTTTACCCTGCGCTATGCCAGAGATGCGGTGGTGCATGAGCACCCCATGGCCTATGCGTTGCGTGCAGAGATTCGTGGCCCGGAAGGGCAATTATTATGGACCACAACCGAACGGCACACGGTGGAGCTGGGTGAAGGAGCCAGCGGTGAGGATGCCACCATCATGCTGCAGAAAGTTGCTGCGGAGCCGCCAAAAACCGGCATGGCAGGCGCCAGGGAAGCGGGGGCCACTTTCTGGGCGGTGGGAAACGAGCCGGGCTGGCATCTGGCGATTTATCCGGAAGATAAATTGATGTTTGTCGGGGATTACGGTGAAACCGAAGTCACCACTCCCGACCCGGGCGCCCAGACTGAAGGCACGGAAACCATTTACCTGGCCGAGACTGAAACCGCACAGCTGAAAGTGGAAATCATCGAAACGCCCTGCGAGGATACGATGAGTGGCGAGAGCTTCGAGTATCAGGTGAAGGTGACCCACAACGAAACGCTCTACAGTGGCTGCGGGCGGGATCTGTAGCCATCTCTGTTTGTACTGTACGTCTCCGAGATTGCTTCTTTACGGCCATCATTCGCCGCATGCTGTTGCGGATGATGAGTTGGCAACATTACCTCTACGTGGATCACTGATCCGTATCGCGGGCGGCCATGGGCCGCCCTTTTTCATCCGGTGCCAGCAAGTGATAGATAAACCGGCCGGCGCCAAGCCAGAGCAGGGCGCTCAGCGTGAGAAAGACAATGCTGCCATCCTGATACAGGGCCCACAGCAACGGCGCGAAGATCACGCCACTGACAGGCAGGGCGACACCAACGGCGAGCTGTTTGCGGCGGCGCAGGCTGTCATTGTCTCGGCGGAGGGGGTCGGTCATGGCGGGTCACGTATTCGGATAACAACGGCAATTACCTTACCATAGCCGTTTCCTGTCAGTGATACCCGGAGTCAGCCATCAAAGGTTATCCCGTACCCGCCGGTCCCGTTGACCGGGAGCTGCTGATCAACAAAAGCCGCTTTATCACCTGGCTTCGGCCGGTGAGCAGCCGCGAACAGGCCATGGCAATCATCGACGAGGCCAGAGCCCTTTATCCGGATGCCAGTCACCATTGCTACGCCTATCTGCTGGGCAGCCCGGCGTCTGCCCAGGCGGCCATGAATGACGATGGCGAACCCTCCGGCACCGCCGGCAAACCCATTTTCAATGTGATCCAGCACAAGGGCATGAGTGATGTGCTGGTGGTGGTGATCCGTTATTTCGGTGGTGTGAAACTGGGCGCCGGCGGCCTGGTTCGTGCCTACGCGGCTGCCGCGGAAACGGTGTTGGCGGAAGTAGAACGGGTGGAGAGCGTACCGCAGTGTACCTGCCAGCTGGCGTTGGACTTTCCCCTGGAGCAACGTCTTCGACACTGGGCGGAGCAGAATGGAGCAGCGGTCCTGGACGTGCAATACAGCCAGCGGGTGGCGATGACGTTGCGCTGCCCGACGCAGAGTCTGGCCGATCTGGAAAGCCTGTGTGCAGCGGAACACATTACCCTGGCAACACAGTGACCGCTTTGGCGTGCAGGGTGTCGTGATTGGCCCTGTCTCTTTTTCGGATATGGCGGCAGGGTAGGGATTGGACTTCTGGTCTTGCCGGGGACATTTCGGGTAAAGCCTGCCGTTGGTACCTTGCTGGCAAGGCGAAGCCCTAATGAAGACTCGGCCTCACTGAAAAAACACACGGAGTCACCATGTCAGAGAAACCGGTTATTGATCCCAACCCGCAACGCCTGCCCGAGATTCTGGCGTCCCTGCCGGACGATACCCCCATCGTCATGCTGAATCTGCTGCGTTTTAACGACACCGCGCGCTACAAGGATGGCGAAGCAGACTACAGCGGGCGCGAGGCCTACCAGAAATATTCCGACGTGGCCTTTGGCAAGGTGCGCGGTGTCGGCGGTGAGATGGTCTGGAAGGGCAAGGCCCTGGCAGGCGTGATTGCCCCGGAAGGAGAGAAGTGGGACGACGTGCTGCTGGTCCGCTACCCCTCCAAACAGGCCTTTGCGTCCATGCTGGCCGACCCGGAATACCGGGAAGCCACCCGACACCGCACCGCCGCCCTGCAGGAGGCGCGGTTGGTGGCCATGCAGGAAGGGTGAGAAGCAGTTAATAGTGAATAGTTAACAGTTAACAGTTAACAGCGAAACCAGTCGCAGCGTCAGACGTGGGAACTATCTTGAATGCGTCGTTTGGCCTGAGGAGAGTGGTTATTGAGAGCATAATTCGCTATTACTTGTTCACTGTTAACTGTTCACTGGTTCTCTTATGTCCAACCAACCTGTAGGCATTCCCATCCCCGGCGGCCACACCATGCGTGCCCGTTGGCTGCGCCCCGAAACCGCTAATCCCCATAAGGCGGCGGTGATCGCTATCCATGACATCTTCGGCTATACCGAGGATATCGAGCGCATTGCCCAGCGGCTGGCGGATAACGGTTATCCGGTGTTGGTGCCGGACCTCTACGATCTGCCCGGCAGCAAGGCCCTGTGTGTGGTGAAAACCCTGAAGGCCCATGAGACCGGCAAGGGCCAGACCTTCGAGCAGCTGGAAGCCTGCCGGGAATGGTTGCTCAATCAGGGCGAGGAGGCGGTGACCCAGGTGGGTGTCATGGGCTTCTGCATGGGCGGGCGTTTTGCGGTGCTCTACGCCAGCCAGGCACCGGTGCAGGTCGTGGCACCGTTCTATGGCGGTATCCCGAAAAACGTCAAAGATGTGACCGGCATTTGCCCGGCAGTCGGTGGCTGGGGTCGCACAGACATGATCTATGGTGACCATGGTGATCGTCTGGCAAAACACATGGAGGCGCTGGGCGTGCCCCACGATATCAAGACCTATGAAGACGTGGGCCATTCCTTCATGAATGACCACCAGACCTTCACCTTCAAGAAACTGGGGCCACTGCCGCCGCTGCGCTCAAAATTTGATGCAGGTGCATCGGAAGACAGCTGGCAGCGGGTGTTGGCGTTTTTTGAGAAGGTGTTTGCCGGGAAGCTATGAAGCCCCTCGCTGCGCTGTTGGAGCTATGCTCGCATGGCGAAGGGTGGATGACCGGTATCACCATCTGACTAAGCCCCTTCGCCATGCAAGCATGGCTCCAACGGTTAGGTGGTAGGTGATGATTTCTTTGGAGCCTTGCTGGCAAGGCGAACCGCCAATTCTTATTCAGGGCAATCCGAGCTGGCCCATTTTCCTTCGCTTGTCGACACCATCTTGTTGCCCGGCATGGTCATGTCGATGACGCTGGTGTAATGGGTGTCGCTGTGCAACGTCACTGAACCTTTCATGGTGCTCTGCATGCCATTCTGGTTGCAGGAAGCCTCCCAGCTCAGGCTGTCTCCGCTGCGATCCACCTGGCCCAGGTCGCATCCTTCTGCGTTCCAGTCCTTGCGCAGGGCGGTCACCACGTCCTCGGCCTGATCGGCACTGAGGCAATCCTGCTGGGTATGGGCACGCATCTGTGGGGGCAGATTGTCGCCTTCCATGGTGGTATTGATCTGCCACAGGCCGGGCTTCAGGTCGCCAGCCATAACTGGTGCGCACAGGGCCAGCGTCGCTGCCAGCAAGAGGGGATGTTTCATATCGCGTCCCTTCGTCGGTTGAACCGTGAAATCCCAGAGTAGCAACGGCCGGCGGGGGTCTCAATCGCCGTTTACGAAGGCCGCTGACTTGCCGGGAACTCGCACAAATCGGCGATCAGGCATTCGCCGCACTTGGGCTTGCGTGCCGTGCACACATAGCGGCCATGCAGAATCAGCCAGTGGTGGGCATCACGCAGGAATTCCTCCGGCACCAATCGCACTAACCGCTTTTCCACTTCCAGCACGTTCTTGCCCGGGGCAATGCGGGTGCGGTTGGACACCCGGAAGATGTGGGTATCCACCGCCATGGTGGGCAGCCCGAAGGCGGTATTGAGTACCACATTGGCAGTTTTGCGGCCCACGCCGGGTAGCGCTTCCAGCGCTTCGCGGGTGCGGGGCACCTGGCTGTCGTGCTGCTCGATGAGAATTTTACACAGTTGAATGATGTTTTCGGCCTTGGAATTAAACAGGCCGATGGTCTTGATGTACTCTTTAAGCCCGTCGACGCCCAGGGCGAAGATCGCTTCCGGTGTATTGGCGACCGGATACAACCGGGCGGTGGCCTTGTTCACCCCCACGTCCGTGGCCTGGGCAGACAGCACCACGGCCACCAGCAATTCGAAATCGTTGCTGTACTCCAGCTCGGTGGTGGGGTGAGGATTCTGGTCCCGCAGACGGGTAAAAATTTCAGTTCGTTTCTCGCGATTCATAACAGCTTCCAGTTGTCGCGGGCAGTATAGCGGATCAATTGGCGGCTCCCCAGCCGCGAACAAGGAGAAAGGGATGCAGTTTTCCGCCATGGAAACCCTGATGGTCGCATTGCTGGTGCTGGGCGCGGGTCAGTGGATTGTGCACAAGGTCGAGTTGCTGTCCCGGCTGAATATGCCCGAGCCGGTGGTGGGCGGCCTGCTGGCCACCATTATTGTGACGGTCATGCAGGTCTCCGGGATCAGCCTGACCTTTGATGAGAGCATCAAAACCCCCGCCATGTTGTTCTTCTTTGGCGCCGTGGGCCTGGCGGCGGACTTTCGCCTGTTACGACGGGGCGGCTGGGCCATGTTGCTGTTTGCGGTGCTGGTGATCGTGCTGGTGGCCCTGCAGGATCTGGTCGGTGTAATGATGGCCAAGCTGATGGGCCTGGAGGCCTGGTACGGCCTCATCGGTGGCTCGGTGACCATGACCGGTGGTCACGGCACCGGCGCGGCCTGGGCGGGCGTTTTCGAGCGGGATTTCGGCCTCACTGGCGTCAGTGAGCTGGCGGCAGCGTCTGCTACCTTTGGCCTTATATTCGGGGCCCTGCTGGGTGGGCCACTGGCCATGTTTCTGATTCGCCGCTACCGGCTCGCCGCCCCTGCCCACGGAGCGGCGGTGGAAGATGCCGGGCATGACGAGGCGGAAACGCCCCGGCCCATTTCTTCCGCCAGTGTGATCCGCATCATGATGTTGCTGGCGGTGGGGGTGGTGGTTGGCACCGTGGCGGCGGAAGAATTTGCGTCCGTGTTTCGCTTGCCCACCTTCGTGTGGGTGCTGTTTGTCTGCATTGTTCTCGGCAATACGGCGCGGCGTCTGTGGCAGGTGAACGATGCCACCATCGATGTGGTAGGCAATACCGCGCTGGGGATTTTCCTGGCGATCACGCTGATGAGTCTGCAATTACTGCAGCTGGTGGATCTGGCCCTGCCCATGCTTGCCATGCTGCTGATGCAGGTAGGGCTGGCGCTGGCGTTTATTACTCTGGTGACCTTCCGCTTGATTGGACGCAATTATGATTCGGCGGTTCTCTGCGCTGGCCATTGCGGCTTTGCCATGGGAGCCACGCCCACGGCGGTGGCCAATATCCAGGCGGTGACCCAGCATCATGGGCCGTCGCCACTGGCATTTATCATCGTGCCGGTGGTGGGGGGCTTTATCGTGGATATCGCCAACGCGACCATCATCCAGACCTTTGTGTCGGTACTGTCGGGCTAGGGGGTAATGCGGGCGTTTGCCAAGAGCTGCGGGCGTGATTGCAGAAAGGTGGCAAGCGAGTGACGAGTAACGAGTTTCGAAGAGCCAACCGGTTTGGCCTTTCGCTCCTCGCCACTCGCTGCTCGCAACGGCTTCCGGTTACTGGGTAACCACTTTCCCATCTTCAATGCGCAGGCGTTCGCCGGGCTTCTTGTCCATGCGAATGGTGTCTTCCTGATCATTGAAGACATAGGTCACGTCATAACCTTCAGTACGACTCTTGTCTTCCATCACGGTGTTACAACGCTGTTCCGTGGTGGTGTAGGTGTTTTTTTCCTGCATCCCTTTCTGGATCTGGTTGCCGGCCACACCACCGGCAATGGCACCACCGGCGGTGGCGGCATCTTTACCACTGCCGCCGCCGAACTGGTGGCCGATCACGCCACCGACCACCGCGCCGACCACGCTACCGGTAATCCGGTGTTCATCCTTGACCGGCTTCTGCCGTTGCACGGTCACTTGCTGACAGACTTCACGGGGCTCCTGCCAGGTTTTCACAATCGGATCCACATTCACCACTTCCGCATAGCCTGAGGTGGCCGGGGTCATGGTCTGGTAGGCACCGTAGCCGACACCGGCGATGGCCACGGCCCCGGCGATACTGAGGGCGGCAACTGCTGCGCTTTTCATGGCTCACTCCTTGTTTGTTGATCGTGACTAGTATGATCCCGGTGTCCATTCAAGGTTCGCCAACGGGCGCACAACAAGTGCAAAAGAATGTGAATTGTTCCGTTCAATAAAGTGCAAATAATGGCATTTACAACAAATAGATAGGCACAATAATGTCTTCTTCATCGTCCATATGACGATGCAGTAACGCCTCCAGCTCTGACGCTTTTTGATGAGCGTTTTCCAGTTTTTGCAGGTCGTTGGCCAGCGCCGGGAAGTGGTCAAGTTGTTGGTCGATATCAGCCAGTAACGCATCCAGCGCAAGGTGATCCTGTTCCAGTATGTCGAAGCCTGCCGCCAGTCTTGGATGATGTTGGCGTAGCATCGGGAAGACACTGCTGTCCTCGAAGCCATGGTGACTGTGCAGATTTTTCAGCAGGCTGCGACCATGGTGGCCAATAGTCGTGAATAGCTGGCGACTGCTGTCCGTCTTTCTCTCAGCATCGGCTATTTCCAGCATATGGGTGAGGGCGCCATGATACTGCCTGGCCTGTCGCTTCAGGTTGCGGTGGTTACGTTGCAGGGCCCGTGCGTCGCTGATCAGGTAGTGGGGGTGATCCCGCCACTGGTCTCGCTCGGGGCCGTACAGTTGGCGTTGAATGTCCTCGGGCATTGGTTGGCGTCGTGGAGTCACGGTTTTATGGTTCATGGCATTTCTCCTTGTTCGCTACTATGCCGTTTTGTCTGGGTGGATTGAATCGCGTTTAATAGCGCGAATTTATCGGAGAATTTGATCCATTCATGGGGGGGGGGATGGTGTGTCACAACTGGATAAACAATTGGAAGCCGAGTACTTCCACCTGACCGGGCTGATTGATTCCTTTGACCAGAAGTCGCTCACCATCAAGGCCTGGAGCGTTACCCTGGCGGGAGTGCTTGCTGGTTCCGGCGCGTTTTTCGATCGCTCGGCACTGCTCTGGGTTGGCGTGGTCGGTAGCTTGATGTTTTGGCTGGTGGAGGGGCACTGGAAGGCATTTCAGGCTGCACATTATGCGCGTATCGAAAAAATCGAAGCGCATTTTCGTGGTGAAGTGGACGATATCGCCCCGTTCCAGACTGCTGCCAGTTGGGAGCGTAGCCGCCGTGCCGGTGGGATGAAGGAGCTACTGCGCATTTTGCGCTGGCGTCATGTATTTCTGCCGCACGGGTTGGTGGCGTTGGCTTTACTGGTGGCAGGGTTGGTGCTGTAGGAGAGACGCTCGCGCCGCCATAAACCCGTTTCGATACTCGCTTCTCGCAACTCGCGACGGCTGTTATCGCGCCGCCAGCGACGCTCCTGCGGCAGGGAAGTGGTGCATTTAACTGACTTTGCCGGTAGTGCGTACCCGGCGGCTGACCTTGGGCTCGTCGCTGGCCCTGGCTTTCTGGATTGCTTTCAAGCGTTTGTCGATCACGTTCTTGCCGGCAATGATCAGACCCAGGCCCACGAACGCCCCCGGCGGCAGAATGGCGAACAGGAAACCGCCGTAGTTCTCTACCACCTGTAGCTGCCAGTCCGCGGCCATGGGGCCGAACAGCAGCTGCATGTTGGTGAACAGGGTGCCTTGGCCGATTAGCTCACGCATGCCGCCAAGGATCAGCAGAATTACCAGAAAACCCAGCCCCATCATGAAACCGTCCAGGGCCGCCGGCAGTACCGGGTTCTTGCTGGCAAAGGCATCGGCTCGACCCAGCACGGTGCAGTTGGTCACGATCAGCGGAATGAAGATGCCGAGGATTTCGTAAAGCTCGAAAGTGAAGGCCTGCATCAGCATTTCGATCACCGTCACCATGGCGGCGATGATCATTACAAAAGCGGGCAGACGGACCGCATCGGTTACGTACTGACGAATCAGCGAGACACAGATGTTGGAGCCCATCAGCACCACCAGGGTGGCAAGGCCCAGGCCCAGGGCGTTGACCACGGTGCCGGTCACCGCCAGCAGGGGGCAGAGGCCGAGAATCTGCACGGTGGCCGGGTTGTTGTTCCACAACCCGTCCATGCTGATCTTTTTGTAATTCACATCACTCATCACAGGTCTCCGCCGGGGCTGCCTCGGAAGGTGCCTCAAAGACAGCCGTATGGTTGGCGTCGAAATATTGCAGGGCGCGGTGCACGGCTCCCACCACGGCGCGGGGAGTGATGGTGGCGCCGGTAAAGCTGTCGAACTGGCCGCCGTCCTTCTTCACCGCCCAGCCGGCATCGGCAGGATTGCCCAGTGACAGGCCATTGAAACCATAAATCCAGTCGGATTTTTTGGTTTCGATCTTGTCGCCCAGCCCCGGTGTTTCATTGTGCGGGGGCACCACGCGCACCCCTTGAACCTTGCCTTGCATATCCACGCCAACGATCAGGGCAATGTTGCCACCGTAACCGTCCGGGGCGGTGGCTTCCAGTACGGCGCCATTGGGCTCGCCATCCTGGCGTGCCCGGTAAATATGATGGCCGTTGCGGCCCAGCAGCGGGTCGCTGACGGTAATGCGATCGGCCAGCAGATCGTTGTCATGCCGGTCGTGGGGCATCACTTCATTGAGCGAGGCCATCAGTGCAGCCTGCTTGTTGCACTCCACCTTGCCGATGGTCAGTTCATTGGTGATGGCCAGGGCCGCGGCGGTGCTGATGGCAAACAGGCTGAGGATCACGGCGTTTTTGGTAATGGCATAACGCATCATGACTGGGTGCCCCTGTTTGGCTTGTCGTGGCCATAGGTCCGTGGCTGGGTGTAGTAATCGATAAAGGGCGCGCACAGGTTAAGCAGTAGCACCGAGAATGCCACCGCATCCGGGTAGCCGCCGAAGCTGCGGATTACCCAGATCAGCACCCCGATCAGCGACGCATAGATCAGCCGACCGCTGCGGCTGGTGGCGGCGCTCACCGGGTCCGTGGCGATAAAGAACGCGCCGAGCATGGCACCGCCGGAGAGTATCTGGAACATCGGATCGGCAAACCGCACCGGGTCAATCAGCCAGGCCACCAGGGCAGGCAGGGCCAGGCCGGCCAGAAAACCCACCGGGATATGCCAGGTAATGATCTTGCGGCTGATCAGATACAGACCGCCCAGCAAGAAGGCCAGGTTCACCCATTCCCAGCCGAGCCCGGCAAACTGGCCATGGAGGATGCCGTGGCTGGCCAGTTCGCTTTCATTGCCGGCCCAGGTACGGAAGGTATCCAGGGGCGTGGCGCCGCTCAGGCCGTCCACCGGCAGTTGCCCGGTGAACAGCTGCCAGCTTTGCGCCAGGCTGGGTGCCTCGCCGGGGGCGATCCACTGGGTCATGGCCACCGGGAAGGAAATCAGCAGCAGCACATAACCGACCATGGCCGGGTTGAACGGGTTCATGCCCAGGCCACCGTAGAGCTGCTTGGCGACGATAATGGCGAAGCTCACCCCGATCAGGGTCAGCCACCAGGGTGAAGTGGGCGGCAGGGCCAGGGCCAGCAGCACGGCGGTGAGCACCGCGCTGTAGTCCTTCAGGTAGAAGGCCACCGGCCGACCGCGGGCTTTCAGGATCAGCGCCTCACTGACCAGCGCCACCACCACGGCCCACAGCACATTGATCACCGTGCCCCAGCCGAACAGCCAGGTCAGCACCGCCAGGCCGGGCAGGGTGGCGTAAAGCACCTGACGCATGAAGGCGCCGGTGTTGTTGCTCACCGTGGTATGGGGCGAGGTTGAAGAGATCAGTGCCATCAGTCTTGCAGTCCTTGTTCTTCCACCGCCTGCTTGAGCGCCTTGCGGGCGATCTGGGCTTCCGCCTCCAGGGCCTGTAATTCGGAACTGAGCGCTTCCAGGGTATCTTCCGAGGCGCTGTCCCGCTGTTGCTCAAGCTCGCGCTGCTTGTCGGCCAGGGCACTTTCTGCCCGGGCAGCTTCCAGCTTCAGGGTTTTCAGATCCTTGCCGGTGTGAGCGCGGATATCCGCCTTGGCTTCTTCCACCAACGCATCCAGGGCATCGCGGGCCACGTCGGCTTTGCCTTTCAGCTTGTCCACCTTCTGTTGCATGGCATTGAGTTCTTCGGCGGGTATATCGCCGTTGCGCTCACCGCGCTCCAGAGCGGCATGGGCTTCCTTGTACTGTTTGTGGGCCATGTTGTAGGCGGTTTTCAGGGCCTTGAGACGCTTCTGGCGCTTGGCCGCCACCTCCGGGTCTACCGCAGTGAGCGCCTGCGGGGCCTCGGTCTCCGGTGCCTTGGGTGTATCCGTGGGGGCTGGCGGTGTCTTGGGGGCAGCCGGGGCCGGTGCGGACGCTTTGGCCTCGCGCAGTGCGGCTTTCCAGTGGTCGGCCTCCGCTTTCAGGCGATCCGCTTCGGCGCGCAACTCGGCAGCGTTGTCCGCCCCGTTCTCGTCGGCCTCTTTGGCGGCTTTGACGGCGGCCTTGTAGGCAGACGAGACGTCGCCCACCTTCTTCTTCAGGTCGGCCAGCGGGTCGGCTGGCGCGGCGGCAGGGGCCGGGGCGGGCGTGGCCGGTGCATTGGCCTTGGCGTCGCGCAGGTCGGCCTTGAGCTGATCCGCCTTGGCTTTCAATTCGTCCGCCTGGCTGCGCAACTCGGCGGCATTGTCAGCGCTGTTTTCTTCCGCTTCCTTGGCCGCCTTCACGGCCGCCTTGTAGGCAGCGGACGCGTCACCCACCTGTTTTTTCAGGTCTGCCACCGGGCCGGCCTGGGGCGCAGTTGCCGGGGTGGCGGGGGCGTTGGCCTTGGCGTCACGCAGTTCCGCCTTGAGTTTGTCGGCGGCGGCCTTGAGCTCATCGGCTTTGGCGCGTAGCTCGGCAGCGTTGTCGTCGCCATTGGCTTCCGCATCCTTGGCGGCCTTGACCGCGGTCTTGTAAGCGGACGAGGCGTCACCGACCTGTTTTTTCAGCTTGCCGACGATATCTTCCGCCGGTGCGGCGCCGGGGCCAGCTTCCTTGGCGTCACGAACGGCTGCCTTGGCCTTGTCGGCGATGGCTTTCAGGCGATCCACGTCGGCTTTCAATGCGTCCAGGTTGTCCGCGTTGTCTGCCTCGGCGGCTTTGGCCGCTTTGACGGCGGCCTTATAGGCCTTGGATGCTTCCAGGGAGGCCTGCTTGAGCGCTGCCGTATCCACACTGGGGGCACTGGCTGTTTCGGTTTTCTTCTTGCGGTTGGCTTCCAGCCGCGCCTGGCGACGGGCTTCTTTTTCCGCCTTTTCCGCATCAATCCGGGCCTGGCGGGCTTCGAAGCGCTGGCGAGCCTTGTCGGCTTTGACCTGATCGGCTGCCTGCTGTCGCACTTCCGCCTTGGCGTAACGGTAGTACTGCACCAGCGGGATATGGCTGGGGCACACATAGGCACAGGCGCCGCACTCGATGCAGTCCATCAGGTTGTGGTGCTGGGCCTTTTCCAGATCGTCGTTCTTGGCATGCCAGTAGAGCTGCTGGGGCAGCAGGTTGGCCGGGCACACGTCGGCACAGGAACCGCAGCGGATGCAGGGCTGTTCCGGCGGCGGTTCGGGAAGCTCTTCCAGGGTGGCGGCGATGATGCAGTTGGTGGTTTTCACCACCGGCACCGCCGGGTTGTGCAGGGTGAAGCCCATCATCGGGCCGCCCATGACCAGACGACCGATATTGTCCGGGTCCACACCGCCATGGACCAACAGGTCCCGTACCGGGGTGCCCAGCAGGACCTCAAAGTTGCCCGGCTGGCGCACGCCTTCGCCGGTGAGGGTGGTCACCCGGGACAGCAACGGCTCGCCGTCGATCACCGCCCGCTTGATGGCGTAGGCGGTGCCCACGTTCTGGCACACTACGCCCACCTGGGCCGGTAGCTGGCCGCTTTTTACTTCCTTGCCGGTGAGCAGCTGGATCAGCTGTTTCTCGCCACCGGAGGGGTATTTGGTGGGCACCACCCGCACCTCGATGTCGCAGCCCTTGCAGGCCCGCTTGATGGCGGAGATGGCGTCCGGCTTGTTGTCTTCGATGCCGATCAGGGTACGGCGCGGATTGAGCAGGTACTGGAGGATATGGATACCGGCAATAATCTCCGCGGCCCGCTCGCGCATCAGGCGGTCGTCGGCGGTGATGTAGGGCTCGCACTCCACCGCATTGATCACCAGTTCTTCCACCCGCTGGTGGTCCCCCAGGTTCACCTTGATGCTGGTGGGAAAGCCGGCGCCGCCCATGCCGGCGATGCCCGCATGACGGATGGTGTCCACCAGTTCGCCGGGGCTGCGCTCGGTGTAGTCGGCCACACCGGCATGCTCGATCCATTCATCCTTGCCGTCAGTATCGATAACGATACAGATGGCATCCATGCCGGACGGATGCTGGATGGCGCGCGGGCCGATGGCGCTGACGGTGCCGGAGGTGGGGGCATGAATGGCCGCGCTCACCGCACCGCTGGGTTCGGCAATCATCTGGCCTTTCAGCACCCGCTCGCCCGGTTCCACCAGCGGTTTGGCTGGGGCGCCGATGTGCATGTTCAGGGGCAGAATCAGTTGCGACGGCAGGGGGCCGGCGGCAATGGCGGTGCCATTGGAAAGATCTTTCCTTTCCGGCGGATGAATACCGCCGTGGAAGTCGTAGATTTTGCGGCTGCGTGAACGGAACAGGGTACGAATCACAGGTTCACCACCTCAATACGGCTGTCCGGGCGCTGGCCGATACCCGCGGGCCGGTTCCAGCCCCAGGTCTGCAAGGTGGGTTGCACTTCCACCATGTCGATGCAGTCCACGGGGCAGGGCTCGACGCACAGGTCGCAACCGGTGCACTCGTCCACGATTACCGTGTGCATCAGCTTGGCGGCGCCGACGATGGCATCCACGGGGCAGGCCTGGATGCATTTGGTGCAGCCGATGCACTCGTCCTCACGGATATAGGCCACCTTGGGGATGTCCGCATCCTCGGCGCCTTCGTCATCCAGGGTCAGCTCGTCACGGCCGAGCAGGTCAGTGAGGGCGTCCACGGTATCCTGGCCGCCTGGCGGGCAGCGGTTATGCTCCTCGCCTTCGGCAATGGCTTCGGCGTAGGGGCGACAGCCCGGGTGCCCGCACTGGCCACACTGGGTCTGGGGCAACAGGGAATCGATCTGGTCGACAATGGGGTCGCCCTCGACCTTGAATTTTTCCGAGGCAAAGCCCAGCACCGCACCGAACACGGCGGCCAGGGCAAGCAGGGCGGCCACGGCAATCAGTACAGCAGTCATAACTTGATCAGCCCGGAAAAGCCCATGAAGGCCAGCGACATCAGGCCGGCGGTGATCAGGCCGATGCTGGGGCCCCGGAAGGCCTCGGGCACATCGGCCACGGCAATACGCTCACGCATGGCGGCAAACAGTACCAGTACCAGGGAGAAGCCCAGTGCCGCGCCCAGCCCGTAGGTGAGCGATGACATAAAGGTGGCATCTTCCTGGCGTACATTCAGCAGCGCCACACCGAGCACCGCACAGTTGGACGTGATCAGCGGCAGGAACACGCCCAGCACCCGGTAGAGCAGGGGGCTGGCCTTCTTCACGAACATTTCGGTGAACTGCACCGCCACGGCGATCACCAGAATAAAGCTGATGGTGCGCAGGTACTCCAGTTCGAAGGGCACCAGGATATAGGCCCAGGTCAGGTAGGCGAGCACGGACGACAACGTCAGTACGAAGGTGGTCGCCAGGGACATGCCCATGGCGGTCTCGATCTTGTTGGAGACCCCCATAAAGGGACACAGCCCCAGGAACTGCACCAGGACAAAATTGTTTACCAGCACAGCGCTGATCAGAATCAGGACGTACTCTGTCATGTGATCGTGGCTCGCTTGCCGAGAAAGAAAGACGTTAAACGCTGTGTTTACAGGGCGTTAAGGGCGCATAGTATGAGGCAGCGCCCCGGTTGGCTCAAGAATGATAATGCATAAGCTTACTTGACTGCAGGAGACAGTCATTGACTGCGAATTAAGCAGTTGAGGCCGGTTTTGCCATCCTTTTGGCCCTGGACGGTTGCGGCGCTGGCGGCAATCCAGTATCCAAGACAGACAATAACGCGACGAGACCGGCCAGGCGCCGGTTGCTGCAGAGGTGACCCCCCGTGACAGATTTGCCCCGTGACTTTGACCGAGACGGCCTGCTTGAGTATTCCGTGGTTTTCACCGACCGCTCCCTGAACCATATGTCCCAGCGTTTCCAGCAGGTCATGCGGGATATTTCCAGCAACCTGAAGCAGGTCTACAACGCCCACTCGGTGACCGTGGTGCCCGGCGGAGGCAGTTTCGGCATGGAAGCGGTGGCCCGGCAGTTTGCCACCGGCCAGCATTGCCTGGTGATCCGTAACGGCTTCTTCAGCTATCGCTGGAGCCAGATTTTTGAGATGGGCAGCATCCCGTCCAAAGAGACCGTATTGAAAGCGTCCCCCACCAGCGACCAGCCCCAGGCACCGTTCGCTCCGGCCCCCATCGAGCAGGTGGTTGCCACCATCAAGGCCGAGAAGCCGGCCATGGTGTTCGCCCCCCATGTGGAAACCGCCTCCGGCATCATCCTGCCGGATGACTATCTGAAACAGGTGGCCGACGCCGTACACAGCGTGGGCGGTCTGTTCGTGCTGGATTGCATTGCCTCCGGCACCATCTGGGTGGACATGAAAGCCATCGGCGTGGATGTGCTGATCAGCGTCCCCCAGAAAGGCTGGAGCTCTTCCCCCTGTAGCGCCCTGGTGATGCTCAGTGAAGCGGCGGACCAGCGCTTGCACGAAACCACCAGCACCAGCTTTGCCTGCGATCTGCGCAAATGGCGCGACATCATGATCGCCTACGAAAACGGCGGCCATGCCTACCACGCCACCATGCCCACCGACGCCCTGCGCGGTTTCCGTGACACCATGCTGGAAACCATGAAAGAAGGCCTCACCGCCGTGAAGGAACGCCAGTGGAAACTGGGCACCGCCGTCCGCGAGCTGATGGCCAAGCACGGCTTCGCCAGCGTCGCCGCCCCGGGCTTCGAAGCCCCTGGCGTGGTGGTCTCCTACACCGACAACGACACCATCAAGAGCGGCGCCGCCTTCGTGCAGCTGGGTCTGCAGACCGCCGGCGGCGTACCCCTCATGTGTGATGAACCCGCGGACTTCAAGACCTTCCGCGTGGGCCTGTTCGGCCTGGACAAACTGGGGGATGTGGATGCGGCGGTGGCGCGGCTGTCGTCCGCCCTGGATCAACTTGGCTAGCCATGAATGGCGACTGGCACCGTTCTGAGGGTGTTAGCAGGCTTGTTGTTGTGGGTCTGTTTTAGTCCCACTCTTCTTGCCGCTGCCATTCACTCAAGAGATGAGGGCTGCAGCCAAACCTTTATGGAGAGTTCCCTCTCCCCTTGCGGGAGAGGGACAGGGAGAGGGGAAACGGCCTTGCTGGATACCGAGGGCACAACAATGAAAACCCAGAACCCTCAATGCGTCATCCTGCTCCATGGTCTGGCTCGCACCGCACACTCCATGAAGAAAATGGCAAACGCCCTGGAGAACACCGGCTACACGGTAGTGAATCAGGGCTACCCTTCCACTAAAAAAGACATTCAGACCCTCGCCACAGAAACCCTGCCCAAAGCCCTGGCAAAATGCCCGCCCACCGGCACCATCCACTTCGTCACTCACTCCATGGGCGGAATCCTGCTACGCCAGTACCTCAGCCAGCATTCCATAGAGAGGCTTGGCCGCACCGTCATGCTCGGCCCGCCCAACCAGGGTAGCGAAGTGGTGGACAGCCTGGGTGACTGGGCCCCATTCCAGTGGTTCAACGGCCCCGCCGGCAGCCAGATGGGCACCGGCCCCGACAGCGTGCCCAACCAGCTTGGCCCGGTGGATTTCCCCCTGGGCGTCATCGCCGGTAGCGATACCATCAACTTTCTGCTCTCCACCCAATTACCCGGCCCCAATGACGGCAAGGTCACCGTGGAAAGAACCAAAGTGGAAGGCATGCAGGATCATCTGGTGCTGCCGGTGACGCATCCGTTCATGATGCGAAATGGGAAGGTAATTGAGCAGGTGAAGGCGTTTTTGGCGACCGGGGCGTTCAGCAAGTAGGGAATGCGATTCCCCTTTTCAACGGAAGCTTCCGTTGAACCCGGGAAGGGAAAGGCCAAGATATTGATTTAGCGGGCTTTTGGTTTTTCTGTCTCCGAGTTCAAAGGAAAGGCGTTATAAGGAACGTTCCGCATAACTCTGTGTAGGAAATTGGCTATAGCCTGCCAAGCGATTGTTATGGCAGGATTTTCTCTCGGGTGCAGGGGGTACGGTTCCAGAGTTATACGGAACCGGGTTATGCGGAACGTTCTAATTAATACGCTGTTAATCATTTTAAGGAGGATTTGTGCGAACGGATGAAGTTTTTGGAATTTCCCCTGAGGTGCGCGATGCATCCTATGTAGATCGCGGAGAACTTGATTCAAAATTGCAACGTTCCCTCCGGAGAACAAAACATATAGCGATTCGGGGCCCTTCTAAGAGTGGAAAGTCCTGGCTTCGCCAAAAAGTCATTGACAACCCGATAGTTGTGCAGTGCCGCTTACATAAGTCATTTGCGGATATCTATGTCGATGCACTATCCCAACTTGGTATCAAACTAACACTTAGCGAGTCCAAAAGTGGTTCAGTGAAAGGCTCCGTTAGTGCGTCTGGAGACGTTGGTGCTGCTCTGCTAGGTAAAATTGGAATCAATGTTCAGGCTGAATCGAACAAGGGAACAGAAAAGAGCGAGAAGCCAGTTGGCCAAGATATCGACGACTTGCGATATATCGCTGATATATTAAAGGCTTCAAATAGAAGATTAATTATTGAAGACTTCCATTATATGTCTACTGACGACAGGCGAAGCTTTTCTTTTGATTTGAAAGCTCTCTGGGACTATGGGGTTTTCGTTATTATCGTTGGTGTTTGGTCTGAAACCAATCTTCTTCTGCACCTTAACCCTGACTTAGCAGGTAGGGTTGATGAAATCTCAGTTGCTTGGTCACCGCAGGACTTGCGGGAAATTCTAAGTAAAGGTGAAAGGAAGCTTAATCTAAATATCGGCGACAACGTCAAAAGCAGATTGGTGGAGTTGGCTTATACAAATGCCGGCGTCTTGCAGCAACTTACTCTTTTTACTCTAGACGACGCCGAAATAGAAGCAAAAACATTTCGGTCTCAGAAGCTTGATAATATCGAGCATGTTGACTCGGCAGCAATGGAATATGCAGATCAGTTGAATCCTGTATATCAGCAGTTTTCGAAACAGGTTTCAGGCGGGATAAGGTCACGTAGAAATGCAACTGGCATATACGCCTATGCTATGGCGACTATTATTGAAGCTTCTGATAACGAATTAATCAACGGATTGAGTGCGCGCAGAATCTTTGAAGTTGCTCATTCTCGACAAGATAGAATCCAGTTTGGGAATCTCAAAGCGATTCTTGAAAAAATTCCTGAGCTTCAAGTTGATGATGAGGGACGCGGGTTAATTCTTACATACAACTCAGCTACGGAAGAAGTGAGTGTTGTTGATCGGCAGTTGTTGCTATACAGGCGTTTTGCCACGGTGAAATGGCCTTGGGAAGACATGATCGCAGAAGCCGATGCCCAGGGTGGGCAGCTGGACAATGATTAACAAGTGAATGAAGCCGACCGCTTTGCGCTGGCGCTCCAAGCGGCGGCTTATTCAGGGCGTTATTTTTTCGAGAGATAGATGGGCACAGAAATAGTAGTAATTACAATAGCTAATTTATGGCTCATGGCTTACGCACTAGTAGTGCGGGTAGTACGCTTTATACTTGTAAAATCCGGTATGGCTCACTCTGATCTAGGTGTTCTTTACAAGTCCCATGCTGTTGCCGTATTCAGTCTTTCCTTGCTTCCCTCATTAGCTTTTTTGTGGGCTATTAGTGACGATTACAGCTTTGCCATTGGCTATATCCTTATTATTCAACTCCCCATAATTCTATTAACTATGTGGCTTCTTATATCGGCCGCGGCCTGGAAAAATATAACAAGTCAATTAACTTCGCGCCTTCGGCGCCGGACAGCCTAACGGCTGCCGTTTATTGAGGCGTTATGCAAGTGCAGAGAAGGAACGATGATCGATTTCAGTAAAGTGCCAGACTGGATCAAGCTATCAGCTAAACAGGCGTTTGTGCTTCAGGTTGTGTCTTCCATATTCTTGTTTGGTAGTGATTCGCTACTACAAACGCTGGGTCTGCTCGATGCTCGACCGGTCGTTAAACCATTGGTAGGCGTAGTTTGGTTGGTTTCCCTATCTATATTAGCCGCTGAAATTATAATGCCCGCCTATTCATGGGTGGCGCAAAAGATTCAATCCAGGATTAATCTCAAGAAGCATCAGAAGCGTCTTCATGAGCTAACCCCGGACGAAAAAAAGTTCTTGTCCGGCTATATTGCAGAAAATACCCGAACGCAGGCTGCAGAGTACTCTGATGGTACTGTCAGCGGCCTTGAATCCGCTAAAGTTGTGTATCGGTCCTCCAGCTTGGCATATCACTACAATGTCTTTCCCTACAATATACAGCCGTGGGCATGGGAGTATCTAAACGAGCATCCGGAATGTTTGGAATAATGCATAACAAGCGGCGCCACTCAGACCAAATTTGCGCTCCTGCGTCGCTCCAATTTGCCTGCTGCGCCGGGCGTTATGTGTCCATAGAGACATGAGTGCTGTTGAAATTGCAAGAGAAACGTTTGAGCGCATAAAAGCGGCAAATCCTCATCTCAAAATGGAGATTGAGGAAGTTCCTCAGTATGTGGAATTAGCAATGAACATTAGAAGGCAAGCCGGCCTCGATTTTGATGTTTATCTAAACCTCCAAAATGACGATGAACTTCATTTACAATTTGAGTCCTTCTGCGGTGCGTGGTTTCCTTGTACAGAACCTGCCCGAGTTTCAGAGTACGAGGCGGCAGTAAATGGTGTCCTTTCTGGAACTTACCGCACCAAAATAATAAACCGGCGTGGCTCACCTGTAAAAGCGTTGCTCCAAGCTCCGTCAGTACAGGAATGGTCTACTGTTTTCTCATGGAGTAAATTGCATTTACCAATTGGCGAAAAAACTATCAGCTATGTTCAAAATCAGCCAAACACATAATAAGGCGCTGCTGCCGAAAAGCGGCAGAGCACGGCGTTTGCTGTCCGAGTTACTAAAAAAATGTAGGTAGAATGGACGTCCAAGAATTTGATTCTCAAATAAGTTCGCTGAGGATTGTCGTATTGGCGTTCCTCATGCTATCGCCTGTAATCTGCTCATCGTTTTTAGCAGCACTAAAAATCGGGCCAAATTTTAGGGCTAAGTTTGTTCTTTTGTCTTCCGTGAAGACGTACGGGGTATGGCTCGCAATTCTTTTGGTGCTTGTTTTTACACCTGCATTACTTTGGGGGCTGGAAGGAAAGGTCAGTGAGCGTTTATTTATTCAGCTGACGCATCCGCAAAGTATCTTCACAACATTATTTAATTATTTCTTGGCCTTAATCGCAATTTGTGCATCAATTTTCGTTCCAGCATGGGAGCTTCGTAGGTGCGAAAATCAGCGTGTATAAAAAGTTAACGAAGCCGGGCGCCGCGACGGCTTTTTCGTTATGGCTTCGCCTTCACTACAAAGCTGCCCTTGCTGGCGGCGTTAATTATTTGAGGTGGTTATATGGATGAAGCGATTGAAGCCAGTATCGTTTTTCCTTACATGATTTTGATGCCCATATTTTGTGGAATTGTCACGAGTATAGTCTTCACATTTTCATCAAGGAAAAAGGTAAGCTCAACATTTTCACTTTTAGCTGCTGGTGTCGTACTGGCAGTTTTCTTTTCTCTTCTTGCCGGAGATGTGCCTGGGCCTTGGCAGGCTCCAAATGGATATCTCTTGGAAAGTCCAAGTCCAGGATCTGAGAAAATCGTTGAAGATTTCTTATCGTCAGAGAGAAAGAGAATATTCTACCAAGTTATATTCACTGTCGCGTGCTTAGTTCCTTCTTTGTTTATGGTTCGTAGGCTTGTTGGTCCTTCGAATGAAAACACTAACAAGTCAGGGCGGTAGGGCTTACCTTGCGCCGCGTAATAAAAAGCGAGAAGCAAATAGGCTTAGATCTTCCCATGCGCCAATATAAGGTCTAAACGTCCTCGGACGTCTCAGACTTGTGGCCGGGGCTTCGGGCCACTATCGATTCTCTCCGTAAACCAACAAGCCGCCCCATTGTGGTAAAGTGGCCCCACAACTCCAACCCCGGACCCCGATATGCTCGTCTACCTCCTTGTTGCCTGTGATCGCCTGGATGAAAAGCAGGAAAAGAAGCTCAAGCGTAACCTGCCTGATCTGCAAGCGGCGCTGCAGGCCTATGTGGATGAGAACGAAGCGGGCAATGTCACCCTGATCAATGACTGCGAGAGTGACGATTGTGAAGATTGGCAACTGGGGATCAGCCAGTCAGTGAAGAAGAAGGTGCAGCTCAAGACGCCGGTCGCTCTTTTCAATGATCTCGCCAAGCAATTTAGCATTGATTGTGAAGTGGGCTCCATCGAGGACGGGGAGCGTGATCCGGTGAGCTACTTTGGCAAGCAGGAAGGGCAGGGGGATGCGTTTCTGATTGGGGAGTATCTGGGGGTGTAGTGGGCGTTATTCCCGTTTGCTGGCTGCGAAACGGATCATTTCACTCTTCCGATCAGCATGAGTCTTGTGCAAGTCTGCATATTTTGAGCAATGCTCTTTGCGAGTCGTTTTTCTCCAGCTTTGCCGCCAGGCGTGTAGCTGAATTTGCAGCCATCTTCAGTTTTCTCTCCCTGCCGAAGCTCATAATGCAGCGTCTCGTATTTCATCTGGCTGGCGTCCTGCCGAACGCTCACCGAAGGACTGGATACAAAGCCGTCAAAGTCTGCCAGATTCTGGCTTTTGCGCAGGACAGTATCAGCGCCTGCTGCACTGGATAGGAAACATGGCAGTAGTATCAGAAGCGCTTGTTTCATAACCCTCTCCTGAAAGACCCATGCGTTACAGCATAGCAGGGGTGTAGAGGGAGTGCGCCCTCGGATGGCGATGGGGTATCGCCGTCCGAGAGATGGCTCCTAAAGTGGGTACGGGAGTCAGGTAGCGCTTTTGATGGTGGGGCTGTACTGGGACGCATCGGTGGTAAATTCCGCATGGCCGTAGTCCACCAGCAGCTCATTGATGCGTCTGACCAGTATCCTGTCCGCGATCTTGTTGGCCACGGGGATGTCTTGCAGGGTCCGGTAGGCGATCAGGCGGGGCATGATGAACAGGTTGCCAACGGTGAACAGGGCATAGTCGATCAGGTGGGGTTCCACGCCCATTTCTTTCGCTTTTGATTTGTCATTCTTGCCGAGAAAGGCCTGGGTGAAGAACACCTTGGAGACGCTGCGCTCCACCAGGTTGTGGACCTTGCTGATCAGCTTTTCATCCTTGGGGCGGTAGACGGACATGGTGGCGCGGGTGAGTTCGCCACAGGTCTCGTCGTCGTAGCCTTCGCGCAGGGTGCCGGAGTAGGTGAGCATGGTGTCGATAATGTCCGGCGCTTCGGCGGGCAACAGCTCTTCGGGCAGGCCCAGCAGGAAACACTGATAGCGGGACAGTTCGACGATGGCCCGTTCATTGTGGGTGAAGTGCTTGCGGCCCTTGCGCATGGCCTTGAAGGCGGCCAGGTAGGCGGGCATGGTGCCGGCGGGCATCTGGTCTACCTGGGGAATGGGGATGCCATAAATGGCCGGGTCCCATTTCTTTACCCGCTTGAGAATGTTGAAGCGGACCATGGAGTGCATCAGGCGGACCATGGCGGCGGCCTTGAAGCCGGGCCCGAAGCGTTCCAGGGCACCGGGCAGGGTGGCGGTGGTGAAGAAGCTGGCGGTTTCGTTGATGCGCCGGTTCACCGAATCGCTGGCCAGGGTGCCGGTGATGGCCATGGGCAGGCCGGAGTACTTGTTCATGAAGGTGGCCACAAAGGCGCCACGGATCACGTAGGGGGCCAGGTTGGCCATCTGGTTGCGGCTCAGGCGGGCCCCTTCACGGACCAGTTCCATGTCCACCCAGTCCGGGGTGGTTTCCATGGCGGTAATAAAGTCCACCAGTTCCTGGGGGGCATCCGGTATCGCGTCGAGTCCTTCGTCGCAGGCTTTCTTCAACATGCTGATCAGGTCACGAAAGCTGTATTCCGACATCAGGGCTGCGTAGGCATCGGCCACGGTGTCACCCAGCAGGGTGTAGGCGCGGGCGCGCTCGACCCGGTCCCGGTCGGCGAGGATTTTTTCACGGTGTTTCTTGGCGAATTGCTGCGGCAGGGTGCTGCGTATGTCCATGGAATCGGTGAATCGCTCCGGGGTGGCATCGAAATCGATGTCGCCATAGAGGGAGGGGATTCGGGTTTTCTGGGCGCGGACTTTTTCCCAGAGTGCATCCAGAGACTGTGTCATTGTTAACCTCGGTAGACCGTGTCTTTCAATATCCTACACATTGCGTATACCTGCCCGGCAAGACAATTAACGGAAGTCGCCTTTCTGTATAGGTTGGCCGGTTTTGGCCCGCTTTGACAGGGTGACATCGGGGAAAGGAAACAGAGTTGGGTGGGGTGTTGGGGTTGTGTCGTTGGAGCTTTGTTCACAAAGCGAAGGGGGAGATGGCTATTCGCTTTGTGAACAAAGCTCCAATGGGGTGGGGAAGGCTGGCTGAAGCCTGCGGTCTTATTTCTCGTAACCGGGATTCTGCCGGTCCAGTTTGCGCAACAGGCCGGGCCAGGCCAGGTTGCCGCCCATGCCCTTGGTGACCTGGGAGGCTTGCTGCTTGATGGTGTTGACGATGCCATCCGGGATCGGGATCAGCGGGCGATTGCCGGACAGGGCCTGAAGCTGGATTTCGCAGGCGCGCTGGAGGATGAACATGCCCAGGAAGGCATCGGCAATGCTGCTGCCCACGGTGAGCAGGCCGTGGTTGCGCAGGATCATGAAGCTGGCATCACCCAGATCGGCCTGCAGGCGGGCCTTTTCGTCCTCGCGCAGGGCCACGCCTTCGTAGTCGTGGTAGGCCAGGCTGGCCAGCGGGAACAGGCTCTGTTGCGACAGGGCGAGCAGGCCTTCCTGCTGGGCGGACACGGCCACACCGGCGGTGGTATGGGTGTGCATCACGCAGTTGGCATCGTCGCGCACGGCGTGGATGGCGCTGTGGATGGTGAAGCCCGCCGGGTTGATATCGAAGTCACTGTCATCGAGTTTGTTGCCGGCCTGGTCCACGCGCACCAGGCTGGAAGCGGTGATCTCGTCGAACATCATGCCGTAGGGATTGATCAGGAAGTGATGCTCGTCGCCGGGGATGCGGGCAGACAAGTGGGTAAAGATCAGGTCGTCCCAGCCGTGCAGGGCGATCAGCCGGTAGGCGGCGGCCAGATCCACACGCAGTTGCCATTCTTCTGCGCTGACGGAGTTTTTCTTGGACTGGATGGCATCCGGGGTCAATGTTGCCTGACGGTTCATGGTAGCGCTCTCCCTTGTTTTTCGTTTTTACAGTGTAGAGGGAAAGACCTTATCCGGGGCAAGGGGAAAGCGATTGTACGTCGTGGCTGGCCGGAAAGATGGCGGTAACGGCACAGGGGAGGGATGTCGGGGTGAGCTCGGGAAGGAAAGCATTTGCGGTTGAACCCCCGCTCCCACGAGGGGAGCGGGGATCGGTGCCGGGTTAGCGCACTTCCATACCGGGCTGGGCGCCGCTGTCCGGGCTGAGGATGTGGATGTCGTCACCGCCGGGGCCGGCGGCCAGCACCATGCCTTCGGAGACGCCGAATTTCATCTTGCGCGGGGC